>Ga0206973_1016_pt1 | contig 49200 bp, 52 predicted proteins | sample Alteio_BWOrgHeat_83_FD_152927 | JGI IMG/M metagenome (GOLD analysis project Ga0206973, IMG submission 152927) | Enriched cells from forest soil in Barre Woods Harvard Forest LTER site, Petersham, Massachusetts, United States -... | ecosystem: Environmental > Terrestrial > Soil > Temperate forest >...
TAAGTAAAACTAGCATAGGAGCTAACATACTCAAATGTTCGTCTGTAATAGTATTTATTTGATTAAGATGCTTAGTGCAAATATCAGAAAACATGCCTGGTATTTGAGTACAGCTTTCAAAATGAACCAAACACTCATTAACCGCTGTAAGGAGATCCAATATTTTACTTTCATTATTAATTCGCATGAATTCACGCAGACCATAAATATCAATATCAAAAACTATAAAGTGACGTTTTAATTCCTCAAAAATTTCAGAACAACATAATTGAATACTTATTACTGCGGCAGTAAAGTTTAAATATCTACGTTTTGCATCATTGTTAATATCTAGATCCAAATCTTCACTGAAGCGTTTTATAGCATTATATTGTTTTTTATAACCACCCTCCAACAACAACTCGCAAACACACATCATAATGTCTTGTTTGAATGTCCCTACCAGACATCCCGCACCAATAGCAAAACCAATCCGAAGACTGTCAGTTACATTATCCGCTGCGATCTTTAACATATTAAACCCCGCTATAGTTCAAAATTTGAACAATTCCTTACAGGCCTTGCAATACGTAGCTAATAACAGCTTACCACCAATTTATCCACAATTATACCCAACGCTTCAGTGGAGAACTTTGCCAAATTAACCCTTGCCTAAAATTTTGAATTCCTGTAAATTACTCTCTTACCTGAAAATTTACTAATAGCATTAAGAAATGCGCTAAGCTTATGCACATAGTTATCCACAGGTTGACCCACATATAAAATTACTTGTTAGCGAACTATTTAGCTTACAGCATTGGTAGGTTCAATAAGTTCAAAGCTAATTCAAAATTCGTAAAGCAAACTTATACACAGATATTTTTTTTAAATAAATCATGCCTAAATCCAATAACTAGCTTTTTTTCAAGCTGTAAAAACCAGCAGGCACGCAGGTAATTCATTATTTATCAATAAGATACCGATTCTGACTCTGAGCGTAGCTTGTTAGTGTAACTTAAATAAAATTATTGACATTAAGGTTATAAAATATTTGTACACAGAGTTATCCACAAGTTGGAAATACGACATTTCATAAATACACAACAATCCACGACCAATCACAAATCAGGTATTGGAAAAATATTGCCAACCCCAACATTTTTATCCACAGAAAAAGTAAACACACTAACAAAATTATACGATCGTAGAAACAATTAGATCTAATAATGTTATTCAGGTATCATATGTTAAATTTAAAACATTATGCGGGTAACTTTTGTAAAATCATGGAACAGAAATTACAGTTAATCTTCGAAGTTGAGCCAGCGGACTCGGCTGACATCACGGAACCTCCTGAACTCACAATATATGGTTCAGGGCTTGAACAAGAAAAAGAATTAAAAGTTAGGCTGGATAAATGGCTTTGGGCCGCACGCTTTTTTACAACTAGAACTCTGGCTCGCTATGCGGTAGAGCATGGCAAAGTCTTGTATGACAATCAAAAAACAATCCCAAGCAAAGAAATAGATGTGGGAAGCACTATCTTAATTAATGATGGTAAAACCAAAAAATATGTAATTATAAAACGACTATCTACCAGACGCCGTAGTACCAATGAGGCAAATGCGTTATTTGAGAATCTTGATACAGGATCTGAAGCATCTCATATGGATCAACCGTTATTCGATAATAAACAACCAAGAAAAATGGTGCGTTTTTTGCGTCGTTCACTGTCACCTGAAGAGCAGCCTAAATAAAAGTGTAATTACGCTTATTTAGGCGCCAACACTAGCAAGTTAGATAAACCACTTTACTTGGTTTTTTGTTTGTGATACAGTAGCCCCTATATGAATATATTAAAAAAAGTTAGAGCGTTTTTTATTAGAAAAGAACAAACTGATCTAAATGAAAGATTAGCGCGTTTAGAACGTGGCTATCTTATATTATTAAAACGCGTCTTAGAAATTGACGGCGTGCAGCTTAGCCCATCCAAAATGGCTAAATTCAGCGATAAAGTGCTACAAACATCTAAAGACGAATTAAATAAGGGCTTCAATGAACCAAAGCCCACCATCCATTAACAACAACCTTATTTTACGCGTTGCTGTCCCCAGCCCGTTACGGCGCACATTTGACTATCTAATGCCGACACTACACAGTAACCCGCAACCTGCTGAGCCCGGGGCACGAATTTTAGTACCATTTGGAACACGTGAGCTACTGGGGATAATCGTCGAGGTTACGGATCATTCCGCAGTTTCTGTAACTAAGCTTAAACCAGCGCTACAAATATTGGATACCGAGCCATTATTCAATGCAACTATGTTGCAACTATTTGTATGGGCGAGCAGATACTACCAATACCCTTTAGGTATGCTATTTGATGCAGTCTTACCAGCCTGGTTACGAAAACAAAAAACACTTGAATTACCATTTGCCACAACATCAGCAACAAAACAATTAGCACCATTAATGCTAAATAGCTTTCAAGAGAATGCGGTTGCAGCAGTTATAAAGGCTCATGATAAATTCCAAGCCTTTCTGCTTGATGGTGTAACAGGTAGTGGTAAGACTGAAGTATATATGCAGTTGATCACACGCATGGTAGCGGCAAACAAGCAAACTTTAATTTTAGTCCCAGAAATAAACTTAACACCTCAAACTTTGCAACGCTTTCAGGAACGTTTCCAAGTTCCCATTGCTGTATTGCATTCACAGATCACTGAAAAAAACCGTGCTAGTTCCTGGATTCATGCCCAGCGAGGCAAAGCATTAATTGTTTTGGGAACCAGATTAGCAGCCTTCACACCGCTTAAAAATCCAGGGTTATTCATTATAGATGAAGAACATGATCTAGCATTCAAACAACAAGATCACTGTAGGTACTCGGCGCGCGATTTATTACTAAAGCGAGCACAGCTTGAACAATGCCCAATATTATTAGGTACAGCTACACCATCTTTGGAAACTTGGCATAATATAATTACAAAAAAATTCCATTATCTAGAACTACCACAGCGCGCAGGACTCGCACAAAAACCAATTGTAGAAATAATCGACGTTAGACACAAGAAATTAGACGAGGGTCTATCGAACGAATTGTTATCACAAATTAAACAACATTTAGATAACAAGCAACAAATACTATTATTTTTAAATAGACGTGGTTACGCACCAGTATTAATGTGTTGCAAGTGTGGCTGGCATAATACATGTAAGCGCTGCGATAGCAATATGATTTTGCATCATGATACGCAAATATTGCGTTGTCATCATTGTGAAGCACAGAATATTATACCTAAAGTATGCGCACAATGCAGTGATACTAATATAACTGCCATCGGCCTAGGTACCCAACGTTTAGAATTATGTCTAGTCAGACATTTTCCAGCTGCAAATATTGTAAGGGTCGATAAAGATTCAGTACACAACAAGAAGCAACTAAAAAATGTCTTAGATTCCGTGCATGATGGCAGCACTAACATATTAATCGGCACGCAGATGTTATCTAAAGGGCACCACTTTCCAAATTTGGGGTTGGTAGCAATAGTTGACATAGACGCAGCGTTATTCAGTGCAGATTTTCGTGCTACCGAGCGTATCGGCCAATTGATCACGCAAGTAGCAGGAAGAACTGGACGCGGTACTAAGCTGGGTAAAGTAGTGTTACAAACCACACATCCAGATAATAAAATGCTGCAAACCTTAATTTATCAAGGTTATCATCAATTTATAGAATTATTAATCCAAGAACGCAGATTAACTGGACTGCCCCCCTACAGTTATCAAGTGCTATTCCGGGCCGAAACTAAAATCCCATCAAGTGCTGGAACCTTTTTACAATCGGTTAAAAAATTAATCATGGCAAAGACATCAACAATATCGTGTTTGGGACCTATTCCTGCGCCAATGGAAAAACGGCAAGGATTTTACCGTGCACAGCTGTTATTACAGGCCAATAGCCGGCAGGCCTTGCAAGCACAACTCCAAAGCATCATACCATATATAGAAGCAAATAAACTTGGCCGTAATGTTCGATGGTCTATCGATGTCGATCCCTTAGAGATGTTCTGATGGTTATGTTAAACTAATAAATCTAAAGGCAAATTTGATAACCACGGACACCCCAGATGAGAAAGAATACTAACATTAGCGCAGTGATGTTTGGAATTTTAATTGGCATTTTCTTTACCAGTCTAGCTGTATTTATGTTTTCGACTTCTGAAATAAAACTTAAAATCCCTGGTACAAAAACAAAGTTGGTCACCACAATAGCTATGCCAGCAGAGCCAATAGCATTACAGGAACCACGTTTTGATTTTTACACTGAGTTAACTAAAAATAACGCTGAAACAATATCTACGCCTTCAATTCAAATGGCAACTGACTTGAAATCTCCAACAAAGGCCATAGATGGATATTTGTTACAGATCGGATCGTATAAGAAAAATATTGCTGCGGATGGTCTTAAGGCAAAATTAACCTTAAACGGTTTTGATGCTAAAATAGAACGACTCAAATTATTAGACGGCGAAATACGCTATAGACTTATGCTAGGGCCCTATAAAAATGAAAAACAAGCCAAAGTAATGCAACAGCAATTAAAGTCTTTGGATGTTGAAAGTCTTTTAATCCCTAAATACGCGGCATAGCACGTGAGGTTATAAAAAATGGAACAATACAGAGGCACAACCATTATTTGTGTAAGGCGTGATAAGAAAGTTGTGATCGGCGGTGATGGGCAAGTATCACAGGGCAATACGATTTTAAAATCTAACGCCAAAAAAGTGCGGCGTTTATATAACGATAAAGTTATTGCAGGATTTGCTGGTGGTACAGCAGATGCATTTACGTTATTCGAACGTTTTGAAGCAAAATTGGAAACCTATCAAGGACATTTAACGCGCGCCGCTGTAGAATTAGCCAAAGATTGGCGTTCAGATAAAATTCTCCGCCGTTTAGAGGCAATCTTATGCGTAGCGGACAAAAAAGATTCTCTTTTGATAACTGGTAATGGAGATGTGATTGAGCCAGAAGAAGGTTTAATTGCGATAGGCTCTGGGGGAGCATTTGCGCAAGCGTCAGCAAAAGCATTGTTACAAAATACTGAATTAGATGCAAAATCTATCGTTGAAAAATCATTGCAGATTGCCGCAGAAATATGTGTATACACTAATACAAATCGTACTATTGAAATTTTGGAAAGTTCTATATGAGTATCAACAAATCTACAGACTTATTACCACAAGAAATTGTGACCGAATTAGATAAGCACATTATTGGGCAACAAGATGCAAAGCGTGCGGTAGCAATTGCATTACGCAACCGCCATAGAAGAATGCACGTCGAGCCAGCACTACAAAATGAAATCACACCAAAAAATATTCTTATGATTGGGCCAACAGGGGTTGGTAAGACTGAAATAGCACGACGTTTAGCAAAACTTGCTAATGCACCATTCATAAAAATCGAAGCCACCAAATTTACTGAGGTTGGATATGTTGGACGTGATGTCGATTCCATTATTCGTGATCTTATAGATATTTCTATGAAATTAACACGAGAAGAAGCAGTTGCTAAAGTAGAAACTAAAGCCAATGAAATAGCGAAAGAGCGTATTCTTGATGCATTACTACCTAGCGCCAAGCATACAGAAGAAATTAACAGTGAGGATGCCAAAGCAACTCGAGAATTATTCAGAAGCAAATTACATACTGGTGAGCTAGATGATAAAGAAATAGAAATAGAAGTATCACAATCCACGGTAGGAATCGAAATTATGGCCCCCCCTGGCATGGAAGAAATGTCAAGTCAATTACAGAGCATATTTCAAAATATTTCGAATGATCGCACTAAATCACGTAAGATTCGTGTTAAAGATGCTAAGAAAATATTACGTGAAGAAGAAGCTAATAAATTGGTAAACTTTGATGATTTAAAATCACTTGCCATTGAACGCGTCGAGCAATCCGGAATTGTATTTTTGGACGAGATAGATAAAATTACCCAACGATCTGAGCGTAGTGGCGCTGATGTCTCACGCGAAGGCGTACAACGTGATTTGTTACCATTAATAGAAGGCTGCACGGTAACAACCAAATACGGCATGGTTAAAACTGATCATATTTTATTTATTGCATCAGGTTCATTCCACTTGTCAAAACCATCAGATCTAATTCCCGAATTACAGGGACGCCTACCTATTAGAGTAGAACTTAAAGCACTACAACCTGAAGACTTTATACGCATTCTAACCGAACCAGACGCGAGTTTAACGAATCAATATGCAGCTTTATTGGCTACCGAAGGAGTGACATTAAAATTTGCACTTGATGGGATAGAGACAATGGCCAATTTGGCATGGCAAATAAATGAAAGCACTGAAAATATTGGCGCACGTAGATTGCATACTGTTATGGAGAAGTTACTAGAAGATATTTCTTTCCGAGCCAGTGAGCTTAAAGATAGCACCATAAATATCGATGCAGTATATGTAGACAAGCAAATTGGTGCATTATGTAAAGATCAAGATCTAAGCCGATTTATACTATAGGAATAATTCATGGACAGCGCTACAACAGATTTTGGTTACCAACAAGTGCCACTGCAAGAAAAAACTAAATTAGTTGATCGAGTTTTTAGTTCGGTAGCAAAAAAATATGATTTGATGAATGATTTAATGTCATTAGGAATTCATCGCTTATGGAAAAAAATTGCAATACAGCATTGTGCCATTAAACCAGGGCAAGTAATTTTAGATCTAGCTGGTGGCACGGGTGACTTAACAGCAGCCTTTGCTAAACAATTAGCTGGCCATGGCTCCGTAATATTAGCTGACATAAACGCAGAAATGCTACGAGCTGGCAAGTTAAAACTGATTGATCAAGGGCAAATTGCAACTATTGAATTTATGCAAGCTAATGCAGAATGCTTACCCTTTGCTGATTATAGTTTTGACTGTGTTGCAATTGGATTTGGATTACGCAATGTCACACAAAAAGATTTGGCACTACGTGAAATGTTTAGAGTTTTAAAACCAGGCGGTCGCTTAGTAATTTTAGAGTTTTCCAAGCCTACACATAACCAATTGCAAACTGTATATGACTTGTACTCATTCAAAGTATTACCATTTTTAGGGAAACTAGTAGCCAATGATGCAAATAGTTATCAGTATTTAGCTGAATCTATTCGTATGCATCCTGACCAAGAGCTCCTTAAAACCATGCTCCAAACTGCAGGCTTTGAAAATTGTGATTATCAAAATTTAACTGGTGGGATCTGTGCTATCCATAAAGGATTTAAATTTTGATTTTGCAATTAATTATAAATAAATATTTGTCTCTAGATCCTGATCTAGACTCTCGTTTAACGGCATTAGCAGGTAAAATTATTGCTGTAACATGCACAGACTACCCCAATTGGCAGCTGTATTGCACGTTTACAAATCAAAATCTATTGTTTACATCTAGCCAACCGCAGCATATAGACGTTAAAATATATAGCAGCTTTTCAGGCTTTGTTAAACTTGCAGTGTCACAAGATAAAACAGAAATTATGCTTGAAGGCAATATACACGTGGCTGAAGCCGTACTAAAGTTTTTTAGTACTCTTAACATTGACTGGGAAGAGGAACTATCCAAGTACTCAGGTGATGTGGTTGCACACCAGGCCGGAGTTTTAATAACAAGATTAAAACAATATCACACACACAGCAGTAATAGTTTAGAGGCCATGATTACCGAATACTTACAAGAAGAATCCGGGCTATTACCAACTAATTTTGAAGTGAACGAATTTATTGACGCAATCGATCAATTACGCTTAGATGTCGATCGCTTAGATGCTAAGGTTACAATATATGATAATAATTAGGCATCTTAACCGTTTAGTTTATATCAATTACATATTAATAAAACATTTAATAAATACTAAAAGACCACGCGGTCTGCGCATGCGTCTTGCTTGTGAAGAATTAGGTCCAATTTTTATTAAATTTGGGCAATTACTTTCAACACGTGTTGATATGTTACCAGAAGAAATTGCAACTGAATTGGTAAAACTACAAGATCGAGTGCCGCCATTTTGCGGCGTTTTAGCCCAAACTACTGTTGAAAAATCACTAGGCAAACCAATTCTTAAATTATTTAAACACTTTGATAATACACCGCTAGCATCAGCATCGATCGCCCAGGTACATGCGGCAACAATGTTAGATGGAACTGATGTCGTAGTAAAAATACTTAGACCAAATGTAAAAAAACACGTTGCAAAAGATTTAGATATTCTACTGTTAATAGCTCGTTGTATGGCCATTGTTATGCCACAAATGCGCCGCTTCAAACCATACGAAATAGTATTAGAAATTAAAAAAAATATTGTTGATGAATTAGATTTAATGCGCGAAGCAGCTAATGCATCACAATTGCGCCGCAATTTTACCGACTCACATCTGTTATATGTCCCTGAAATATACTGGTCACATACTAGAACCGATATTATTACCATGGAGCGTATTTACGGTACTCCAGTTTCAAATCGCGCTATGCTTGTAGCAAATAATACTGATTTGCGATGCTTAGCAGAACGTGGCGTACAAATATTTTTTACACAAGTCTTTAGGGACTGTTTTTTCCATGCTGACATGCATCCTGGGAATGTCTGGGTTTCTTTAGAAAATCCAAGTAATCCACAATATTTAGCTTTAGATTTTGGAATTATGGGAACATTAGGCCCAGAAGATCAACATTATTTAGCAGAAAATTTTTTAGCATTTTTTAAGCGTGATTACCGTCGCGTTGCTGAATTACACGTTGAGTCTGGCTGGGTTCCTAAACACACTCGCATTGATGAATTCGAATCGGCAATACGTTGCGTATGCGAGCCTATATTTGAACGACCCTTAAAAGAAATTTCATTCGGCAAAACATTGCTACGTTTATTTCAAACTGCGCGCAGATTTGATATGCAAATCCAACCACAGTTAATTTTATTACAAAAAACATTAATCAGTGTCGAAGGGTTGGGTCGACAATTATATCCTGACTTAGATCTTTGGAGCACAGCTAAGCCATTTTTAGAAGAATGGATGCGTAAAAGAGTCGGCAAAAAATTCTTATTTAGAAAAATTAAGTCCTTAGGACCTTATTGGCTAGAAAAGATGCCAGACTTACCAGGATTAATTTATAAAACTCTACAGGGGGCACCACAAATTACGCATAATGCCATAGCTATAAAACCTTCTGTTTGGTATTATTTTGCTTTAGGAGCGGTATCAGCGTCTTTAGTAACTTTAATAATGATGAGGATTTTAAATGTCTGATTGTATATTTTGTAAAATAATCGCGGGGGAAATGGATACTAAATTTATTTATGAAGATGAGCTAGTGGTTGTGTTTGCAGATATACGTCCTAAAGCTACGACACATTTATTAATTACATCCAAAAAACATATTCCCAGTCTTAACTCACTAGAAGAGCATGATACTAAGCTTATGGGCCATATGGTACAGCTATTACCGGCTATTGCCAAACAACAAGGGCTCCACAGTTTCAAAACTATCATTAACACTGGTAGAGACAGCGGCCAAGAAGTTGATCATTTACACTTTCATTTATTAGCAGGAGAATATGATGTTAAACAGCTTTAGCCCAGGATCATTATTATTAACTTTTTTAATCGTATTAGTACTCTTTGGAACCAAGAAACTGCGCAGCATAGGTGAAGATCTAGGGCAAGCAGTACGTAGTTTTAGAAAAGGCTTAAACGGCGAAGAAAGCGATACCAAAGAATAGCTGTGAAGCAGCATTTTGACGAGCTACTATATAGATTAAAACGCAGCTTCTTCGTACTAGGCGCTGCGTTTACGGTGTGTTTTTACTACTCAAACACGCTATATACTTTAATATCAAAACCAATTTTAACTCACCTACCAGCAGACACACAGATAATAACTACCCAGGTTACTGCACCATTTATGGTCCCGTTACAATTAAGTTTTATCTGTGCTTTATTATTATGTGCACCATATTTACTATATCAAATTTGGATGTTTGTTAAACCTGGCTTATACAAATATGAACGCGCGAATATTATACCGGTTATTTTTTTAAGTTGTGTATTGTTTTATCTAGGGATATTATTTGGAACTTTAATCGTAAGCCCGATTGCACTTAACTTTTTCACCAATAGCGCTCCAAATGGCGTAACTGTAATGCTCGATATTGCTAGTTATTTAGATTTTCTAGTTACTATTGCTGTTGCATCTGGTATAGCATTTCAGATCCCTGTAATTACTAGCCTATTGATACGATTTAAGATTGTTTCAAAGCAACAATTGGCCGCTAAAAGACGCCATATGATTGTCTTAGCTTTCGTACTAGGAATGCTATTGGCACCACCAGATGTAATTTCGCAAATTCTATTAGCCCTGCCCATGTGGGGATTATTTGAGCTAGGTTTACTGTTAGCACCATCAAAGAACTAATCTATTGACATTACAGCCACTCACCGCTACTATGCCAATCTTTAAACACCAGGGGTGTTGCGGCTAAATTCAAGCCACGACTGAGACATACCCTAATAACCTGATCTGGATCATACCAGCGGAGGGAGCGTGAATATACCTGTATTTTATAATAAAATTGATGCTGCAGCATATTTGACCGGTCTTGATTGGCTAGTGTTTGCTATAACATGTTGCCTGTGTTTGTCCTTAATCTTATATGGTAACCGTACTAAAAAATCCATTCCAGATATTACTACAAATAAACAAGCATCTCTTTTAGAATATCTACTAATGGGGCGGCAATTAACTTTACCATTATTTATATCTACACTTGCAGCTACATGGTATGGCAATATTTTTGGTGTCACCCAAATTGCGTTTGAACAAGGGATCTATAATTTGGTCACGCAAGGCATCTTTTGGTACATAACCTATATTGTTTTTGCATTATATTTAGTAAAAAAAATTCGATCTTATGATGCGGTATCGTTACCAGAACTTGTAAAAAATATCTACGGTAACAAATCCGGCAAATTAACAGCAATTTTAGTTTTTTTTAAAACCCTCCCTATTACCTATGCCATGAGTATTGGCCTATTACTACAATGCTTCTTACCACTTACTTTATTTCAAGCCACTGGTGTCGGGGTGTGTTTTATTGTGTTATATGCGGTATCAGGTGGCTTACGCTCCATTGTGTACTCTGATGTAGCTTTATTTATAATAATGTGCTTTGGGGTGAGTTTAGTTTTATTATTTTCTATCCGCAATTTTGGAGGGCTGCGATTTTTACAAGAAAATTTACCTGCTAGTTATTTTAAACCTTGTGGCACTAAGACCCTACCCACTACACTTGTGTGGTTTCTAATAGCATGTACCACTACTTTTATTAGCCCTTCTTTTTATCAACGCTGCATGGCTGCGGCTAGTAATCGCGTTGCGACTCAAGGCATCTTAATTTCTACATTTATTTGGTTTATGTTTGATATTTGCACAACTTTTGGAGCAATGTATGCCAAAGCAGTAATCCCTGAAGCTGAATCATTATATGCATATATGACTTATGGCATACAATTGTTACCCGTGGGATTTAAAGGTTTATTATTAGCAAGTATTGCAGCTGCAATTATAGCCGCCTTAGATTCTTTTTTATTTATTGCTAGTAATATATTAATGTATGATTTTCCTATTGTTAGATTTAAAAATATTAAACTACAACGCACTGTATCAATAATAATTACAGCGTTGCTCACAATTTTAATTTCTATTTTATTTGATGGCAGAGTAGAAAGCGCATGGTTAATCTGCAAAAGCTATTTTTCGGCATGTTTATTACTACCAATTTTATTTGGTTACTTTACACCTATATTTGCTAACGATAAATTATTCGTTAGCAACTGCATAATCTCATGTCTAAGCATCACGATTTGGCGCGGATATTTAATGCAATATAATCCTAACATAGATGGATTTTATATTGGCTGTTTCACAACCTGCCTCGTTTTTATTTGCTATTATCTCGCCAATTCGTTGGTAGCCAAAATTAAAGCATCACAAATTCCAGGTTCCAAAGCCGCATGACCAGCATGACGAATGATATCTAAACGTGACTCCGGCCAAGCCTTATGCAACGCATATGCATTATCTAATGGGCATACCATATCATAACGACCGTGCACAATAATTCCAGGTAAATGCGCTATTTTATCTATATTATTTAAAATTTGGTCTTCTGCTATAAATAGATTATTAAGAAAATAGTGGGTTTCTATACCTGCAAGACTTAATGCTAAATGCGGGTTAGTGAATTTTTTTTCATTATCTGGATTTACTTCGAGCGTAGTACATTCTGCTTCCCATAATCCCCAAGACTTGGCAAGCGCCATATGCATAATTTCGTTATTACCACGTAATAAATCATAATAGGCTTTAATATTATTGTTTCTAAATTCTGGCGGCACGTGCGATATAAAGGTATCCCAATGATCCGGGAAAAATTTCGAGACCCCACCCTCTTTAAATAGCCAATCTAAATCTTGTTTACGCCCCAGGAACACGCCCCTTAGAACAAGACTGATGACATTTTTAGGATATTGCTGTGAATATAATAAAGCTAAAGTCGCGCCCCAAGAACCACCAAATAACAGCCATTTTTTGACATTCAAATATTTTCTTATTTTTTCAATGTCTTCAATCAAATATTGTGTGGTATTGTTAGTAAGGCATAGATACGGCGTAGACTTACCACAACCACGCTGATCAAATAAAACAATACGATAACGTTTTGGATCAAAGAAACGTCTATGATCAGGATTGCAACCTATTCCTGGTCCCCCGTGTAAGAATAACACTGGAATACCCGTGGGTTCACCACTTTCCTCAACATACAAAGTATGTAGATCATCAACCTGCAGGTTATGTTCAGCATAAGGTTTAATCGACGGATATAGTGTCAGCATGCTAGAATCCTTTTTGCGTTAGACAGTTATTCCATATCAGCATAACATGAGCTATTTAAGTAGTACATGTGAATAGCAAATTTCCTACAAAACGTGTGAGATATTGCTTACATCAATACTACAGCTAAACAGGCATTATCCCTAGTGTCAATCTCCAACCGACTAAATTCGGTGTTAGCCTAGGGCCTAAGCCCTAGGCATTTTTTTAGCTCTTTGAACGTTCATCTCTTTTACGATCAGTTTCCTTAAGATATTTTTTACGTAAACGAATTGACTTAGGCGTTATTTCCACTAGTTCATCATCATTGATAAATTCTAATGCATATTCCAACGTTAATGGGATAGGTGGCGTTAAAATGATGTTTTCATCAGTACCTGAGGCACGTATATTAGTTAATTGCTTTTCTTTAGTGACATTAACTACTAAATCGTTATCACGCGTATGAATACCGACTATCATGCCTTCATAAACTTCAGTCTGAGGACCTATAAATAATTTCCCGCGCGGTTGTAAATTCCACAGAGAATAACCGGAAGTTTTACCAGCGCAATTCGAAATCAATACGCCACTCGCTCTACCTATTTCCACACCACTAACAATAGGACCATAATGATCAAAAACATGCGTTAATATACCAGTACCAGAAGTAGTGGTCATAAAATCACCGTGAAAACCAATTAAACCACGAGCTGGGATCATATATTGTAAACGTATACGGCCCTTGCCGTCAGATAACATATCCTGAATTTGACCACGACGTTCACCAAGTCGTTGCATGATCGCACCTTGATGCGCATCTTCTACGTCAACCACTAAGTTTTCATATGGCTCTTGTAAAATGCCATCTATTTCACGAATAATAACCTGTGGTTGTGATACAGCTAATTCAAAACCTTCACGTCTAATCGTTTCAATAAAGATACTTAATTGTAATTCGCCACGACCTGATACTTTAAATTTATCTGGATCGTCTAAAGGTTCTATACGCAAAGCAATGTTATAGGATCCTTCTTTAAGCAAACGTTCACGCAGTTGTCTGCTAGTTACAAACTTTCCTTCTTTACCTACAAATGGCGAGGTATTAGTTTGGAATACCATGTTAATCGTTGGTTCATCAACAACTAATGGTTCCATCATTTCCGGTGTATCTTTAGCACAAACTGTATCAGAAATTGTTAGATCTTCTATGCCAGTAATAGCCACGATATCGCCCGTTTCGGCTTCAGTAATTGGCACTCTTTCAAGCCCAACATGTCCAAATAGCTGCGCGATTTTGCCATAACGAATATTGCCAAATCTATCGACAACAGAAACTTGGTCGTTAACTTTAACTTTACCACGCGAGACACGCCCAACCCCAATCACCCCCACATAACTTGAATAATCCAAGAAAGTGATTTGCATTTGCAACGGGCCATCGGTAATTACCGCAGGCGGGGCAACTTTTGCTACAATTAAATCAAACAATGGATTCATGTTGTCTGAAGTTTGATCTAATTCTGAAATTGCATAGCCTTGTAAAGCCGAAGTATAAATAATAGGAAAATCTAACTGTTCGTCTGTAGCTCCCAAATTATCAAATAGATCGAATACTTGATCTACAACCCAATCCGGTCTTGCTCCAGGGCGATCGATTTTGTTCACCACTAAAATGGGATGCAAACCTTGCTTGAATGCTTTTTCAGTAACAAAACGTGTTTGTGGCATCGGGCCATCAACAGCATCTACTAAAAGAAGTACCGAATCTACCATCGAAAGAATACGCTCTACTTCACCACCGAAGTCCGCATGTCCTGGCGTGTCGACGATATTAATCTTGTAACCATTCCATTTAATGGAAGTGTTCTTAGCTAATATAGTGATACCGCGCTCACGTTCTAAATCATTTGAGTCCATAACTCTTTCGACGATTTCTGCTCGCGCATCAAAGGTACCTGATTGTTGCAGCAACTTATCTACCAAGGTAGTTTTACCATGGTCAACATGCGCGATAATCGCTATGTTTCTTAATTTTTCTAACATTATTTAAACCCCGAAAGAGTGTATTTACTCATATTTTTCCAATTCCTCCACCTAACTACTATACTGAAGAGGTAAGGCATTATAGCTGTTAAGCGCCCTGGAGGAAAGATGGACAAGATAGTCGCTGCTTCCACTTCAACAAATCAATGGCAAAACTTGGTTACTGAAGCAGGTCACTCATGTAATGTTGCGCTAAGCGAGGAGTTAGAAAGTTATTTAGTTTTCCTTTTAATGCGATTCGTGGACTCCCCACAGATGGCTCATAAGATTATGGCTACGGAGTTTTTAACAAGCATCAACCAATCCGGCTCTTTACGGCCATTGGCGTTACGCGATGTAGGCGACCAATGTTTATTATATTCTGGTTTATTCCCAGGTCGCGCCGTGCGCCGACGAGTCAGAGTTAGTTACTATGTTAACATTGGCAAGTCAGCCTATTTTTCATTGGCAAATTCAGGCAAATTCTCTGATAACCGTCTTTTTGCAACTTTAGCTGACAAATTTGTATGCTTAATGGACATCTTGCAATCGATGCGTGAAATCAACAATCCATTACCAGTGTTAGATCCAATCACCGCCGAAGAGATTTGGCATGATACTGGAAGCAACCATGCTTTAAAAAGTCTACAGAACTTCACTACTAAAACCGGCTCACTTATCTGTAGTCTAGGCTTATCTAGTTCGAAGCACTAGATCTATTGATTGTCGCCGGAGCTACCCATAAAAGCACCTGTTACAGCACCTACCCCAGCACCAATAGCCGCGCCAGTACCAGCATGACCCGATGCGCCACCTATTAATGCACCAGCTCCAGCACCAATTCCTGTCCCAATCAAGGTATCCTGCTGCGTCTCATTTAATTGTTGACAACCAGCAAGCGCCAAAACAGCGGTGACGGAAAGAACTAACGTAATGCCATGCTTCATCTTATTTCTCCAACTGTCAAAAATTGTTTGTTCACTAATGTTTCTCTGCTTAAGGCCGAAAAACTTTATAGTAAATAATAAAAAACGATTACGACATATTATGATGAATATTAATAAAGTGGGTCAAAATGCGGCTAAGGTAGGTATAATCTGGTGTCTTATGGCAATGCCGGCATACTCTTTAACTTTTGCGATCCAGCCAGGCTCTGATATTGTTGGGGCGGTACAAACTGCCACTGTGCAACCCGGTGAAAATTTCAGTGGTATCGGACAAAAGCTCGACGTAGGTTATCACGAGCTTTGCGAGGCTAACCCCGACATTAATCCAGAACATCCCGGTGCAGGCACCGCTATAATTATTCCCACGCAATATATCCTACCTAGCGGGCCGCGCAGAGGTATTGTTATTAATTTGGCAGAGCTCAGGCTCTATTATTTCCATAGAGATCAAGCCCTAGTAACAACTCATCCGATCAGCATTGGGCGTCGTGAATGGGAAACTCCGTTAGGCAGCGGTAAAATTATAGAAAAAGTTAAAAACCCAACCTGGCACCCACCAGAATCTATACGTGCTTGGTATGAAGCACATGACAAAGAACTTCCTGCATTTATACCACCCGGTCCAGATAATCCTTTAGGAAAATATGCCTTAAAACTTTCTATACCTGGCTATCTAATTCACGGCACAAATAATGTTGCCGTAGGGATTGGAGTAAGAAGCAGTAGCGGTTGCATTCGTATGCTACCAGTAGATATAGAATCGTTATTTTATAAAGTATCGGTAGGCGATCCTATACGTATTGTACATAAACCATACAAAATAGGTCGTCATAGCAATCGAGTATACGCAGAAACACACGAGCCATTAACTGGTAATTACTACGAGCAACAAGATCATCAGGATATCTTAGAGCAGGCTCTTGAAGAAGCGCGTTTATCTGGGGCGCGTTTCGACAGTGAGTTGGCCATGGAAGCACTCGAAAGGTCCCATGGCTACCCAACATTGATCGAATAGGACTATTTCTTGCTATCGCAAGGCATGCCACATTTGTCAACTTCACATTTTTCTGGACATGGTGAACATGATGTACCACAACATGCTGTTAACATAAATAATGGCGCAATAAGAGCTGTAACTAAAAGAACGCGTAATGCTTGTTTCATGAAGGTCTCCCTAATTAAATTACAAAGTTGTCTCTTTACACATAATAGTAGAAATTTGGTAGGTTTCATATTTTTTTATATTTATTTTAGGTAATCACGAAACAGGAGGAATGATTGGTCAAAACTTACAAGTTCGTTTGGATTACCATTCATATGAAGGTTCTCTAGTTATTAAACTTTGCACGGCTTGTTGCGGCGTTACTTCATTAATAAAAATCTTATGAACCAATTCTGCGATAGGCATTTCTACGTCATGCTCACCAGCAAGACGTGTAATTTCAGCAACATTATGTATCGCCTCAACGGTACCAATTTCTGCTTCAGCAGCAGCTACGCTCAGCCCTTTAGCAAGAGCAAATCCAAAGCGACGATTGCGAGATTGGCTATCGGTACCAGATAAAATTACATCACCTACACCAGCTAAGCCATGCAAAGTTTCAGGTTTTGCACCAAGAGCTACCCCAAATCGCATCATTTCAACAATACCGCGAGTGATTAAAGCAGCGCGCGCGTTAGCGCCGTAGCCTAAACCATCTGATAATCCTGAGGCCACGGCGAGGATGTTTTTCATCACCCCACCAACCTGCACGCCGATTATATCGTTGCTAAGATATACTCTGAATGTCTCGCTATGAAAATACTTCAAGAGATCCAGTCCAAATTTTTCATTTTTAGTTGCAATAGTAACGGCAGTGGGTAATCGCTTCGCAACTTCAGCAGCAAAACTGGGTCCAGACAAAATCGCATATATTTGTTGTGGCCCTAATTCTTCTTCTACCACTTCATGCAAAAATCTACCACGTTGTGGTTCTAAGCCCTTTGTAGCCCAAATTATTCTATGGTGCGCTTGCAAATGTGGTTTAAGAGTGCGTAATACATCTATAAAAGCCTTGCTAGGAACCACGATCAGGATATCATTCACACATTCTAATAATGTTTTTATATCTTTGCACGAGCCAATATTAGCAGGCAAAATTATTCCTGGTAAATATCTATTATTGAGATGCTTCGCAGATATTTCTTGCAAAATATCTGCTTCTCTACCCCATAGTAAAACTTTATCTGTGGTATTTGTAGCTAAAACTGCAGCTAATGCGGTTCCCCAAGAACCTGATCCACAAACGCCAATCATGCTGCAGGAACCGTTTCGTTAACTGGAGATGATTTTTCAGCCAAATGTTGTTGATACATAGCATCAAAATTCATAGGCGGCACCACTAATTGTGGGAAACCACCTTGCGTTACCAAGTTAGAAATAACTTGGCGTGCATATGGGAATAGGATCGTAGGAGCGGCCGTAGAAAGAATATAATCGATTTGCTGCGGATCCGAGACGCCTTCTAACATAAAGATACCGGCTTGTTTAACTTCTACTAAAAACGCCGTCATTTTATCGGCATCAGTACCTTCAGATTTTTCTACTGATACAGTAACAGTTATGCTCATAGCTACCTCGTGAAGGTTCTCTTCTTCTAACGAAGTACGCCCCATTTGTATTTCAAACTCTAGCTTCGGCTTCCAATCTAAAGTAAAAACTTTAGGTGAATTAGGAGCCTCAAATGAAATATCTTTTACGTAAATATTATGAACGGTAAAGTTCACCTTAGTTTCTTGAGTCAAGCTCGATCCCCTTTTAACAATATATCCAACTTACCACTTTCATTTAAGCTTTTAAGATCTGAAAACCCACCAATATGTTTACCATCAATAAAAATTTGTGGCACAGTACGGCTGCCATTGCTCTTAGCTAGCATTTCCGCTAGTTGCGTCGGATCTTTGTCAACATAAATAACTTTGTATTCTACGCCTTTAGTATCCAATAATTCTTTGGCGTTAACGCAATAAGGACATGTTAAAGTACTATAAACAATTATACTAGCCATAATCATGATTTCACCTGTGTTTATTAGTTCCCGCAGTGGTCACAGGCAACCCAGCATTTTGCCACGCATGTAAACCACCAGTTAAATTTACCGCCTCAGCAAAGCCAAGCGATTGTAAGCGTTTTAAAAATGACGCCGATCTCTTACCATGTGCACACATGACAATGACTGGCTTTTGCGAATATTTATTTAAATGTTTTAACTTAGCATCCGACTCTGTAGGATCAATATGAATCGAACCTAAAACATGCCCTGTGGCGTATTCTTGTGGTGTACGTACATCAAATACCACCGCGTTTTGGTGATTAATCATTGCCACCGCTTCATCTGGAGATACCGAATTGCTGGCCATCATCTGTTGCATAAATTCAAACCCTAAATAAGCTATTATCACAAGGGCCATAAGGCCGCTAAGCTGCCAGTTGGTCATAAAAAAATCTAAAATTTCATTCATAAGTTTAATATTTAATGTTGGTAAGAGTTGGTCATTATACACTGGATCCAGGGTTAATTACAGCCCTCGGCAGGACAAACAGAGTGTAAGGCAACTTAATCAGTGGCGGCGCCGCACGGCCGTTAAGTTAAGAGGTTAATATGTTTTATATATTTAATTTTTTGTCGTGTACGGTGGACTAAGAGTATACACGACGCAATGCTACAAGAATATGACAATTTAGATTATTTAATCAACAAAATAACTACAGATTTTAGGGAAGAGCTTCAAGTAATTTGGTCTGCAGGCGCTATAGATGCAAGCAAGTACAAGGAAATAGCGGAGCAAGTAAATAACCTTATGTATAAGTACGGATTATCTATGGACGCAAAAGAGTCGAATCCGTTATTAATCAGGTTTGATGATAATTATAATGCAGTTTTTAATTTTAATCTTTTAAATTACGCTATTGTTAAAGGCTTAGTGGATCATAAATTTATAGACATAAAAATTCATGATCAAAGGTATGATGGACAAGAGATGCAATATTTTGTAATTGGCGACCGGGTATTTTTATTGCATACCGACAAAGAAGGGAATTACAAAAATTATGTTGACAAAGAAGCTGTTAAAATAATTCTTGATTATGAATTAAAAAACAATATAGTTAGTCCAGAAGTTGTACGTGCGACAATTCTTGATATATCTAAAGAAAATCATGTGGCGTTGAAAGCTTTGTTATCTAAATATGATCAAGAAATAAATAAAGCAAATATTGATGACAAAAAAAATTATTTCTTCTGGCAAGCAAATTGTCAGAGTTTTACAAGAAGACTCCTAAATCTGAGCCAATACTTTTTGACGAAATACCAAATAAAAATGTAACCGAGACTGAATCTTCCAAAGAGCTATCAGGCGCGGAATTATATAATCAAGTTAAGAGCGCTTTGAAAAAAACATTATATTGATCTAAACCCGACGATCCCCCATACTTTAAATACGACAATCGTGAAGACACTATGGACGTAGCAATGCAAACAACAAAACCTCTTCTATTAATCATTCTTGATGGCTGGGGCTATACTAAGGCCTCTAGTACTAATGCTATAACTCAAGCCAACACCCCTGTCTGGAATAAATTATGGGCAACTTGTCCACATACGTTAATATCTGCATCTGGGGTAGATGTTGGTTTGCCACCCGGACAAATGGGTAATTCAGAAGTAGGACACATGACACTTGGTGCAGGGCGTGTAATTTTTCAAGATCTTAGCAGAATCACTACAGCAATAAGTGATCAAAGTTTTTTTAAAAATGCGACGTTAGTTAAAGCTTTAGAGTTAGCAAAACAAAATAACAAAACTGTACACATATTAGGATTGCTATCACCTGGTGGCGTGCATAGTCATGAAGATCATATTTTATCCATGCTAGAGATGGCCAAACAACATAAAATTCAAGATGTATATGTGCATGCTTTTTTAGATGGCCGCGATGTGCCACCTAAAAGTGCGCGCTCTAGTATAGAAAAGATTGAACCATATATAGTCAGCATTATGGGAAGGTTTTATGCCATGGATCGAGATCAGCGTTTCGAAAGAACGCAAGCCGCTATTGATTTACTAGTACATGGCAACGCCGCTTTTACTGCCAATAATGCAACACAAGGGATCGAGTTAGCATATGCGCGCGGCGAAACAGATGAATTCGTGCAACCGACACAAATAAAACCCGTTACAATTAAGCCTGGGGACTGCGTAATATTTATGAATTTTCGCTCCGATCGCGCTAGACAGTTAAGTCATGCCCTCGTACAAACAATTCCAGAATTATCTGGTAAATTAGTAACTTTAACAGAATATGATGCCACATTACCGGCATGCGTAGTATTCCCGACGCAACAAACATCTGATACTTTTAGCGATGTAATCGCACAACAAAATTTAACACAATTGCATATTGCAGAAACCGAAAAATATGCACATGTTACTTTTTTCTTTAATGCCGGACGTGAAGCTGCTGTAGTTGGAGAGTCTAGAACATTAATCCCTTCCCCTAGAGTAAACACTTATGATCAACAACCGGCAATGAGCGCACAATTAATAACTAATGAATTAGTCTTAGCAATAGAGTTAAAACAATTTGATGTTATTATCTGTAATTTCGCTAATGCCGATATGGTTGGGCATACTGGAATTATGCCAGCAACAATAACTGCCATTGAAGCCATCGATGCGTGTTTAGGGCGGATACTCGAGGCAATAAATAAATCTGGTGGACAAGCGATAATCACTTCTGACCATGGTAATGCCGAAATAATGTGGGATGATCAAAGCCAACAACCGCATACAGCACATACGACTAATCTAGTACCAATTATATACATAGGCCCTAAAACATTACAATTTAAAACAGATCGCATATATGGTTTACAAGATGTAGCCCCCACCTTATTAGAATTGCTAAAAATAGATAAACCTGCTGCAATGACAGGGATCTCGATGATTAGCGCAGACTAGAAACCAGGTTTATACTAGTTAAAGATATTACTCTTAAAAGATGGCAAAATTATGACACCAAGAATTAAACTACTGATATCTTGTGCTTGTATAGCTTTTAATGCTGGAGCAACTGTTGCACCACAATTACCGCAAGCAGAGCAATTACCATTACTAGACCTAGATAGATTTACTACTGTTATAGAGCATATTAAAAATTATTATGTAAAAGAAGTTGATGATTCTACTTTATTTGAAAATGCAATTCGTGGGATGTTAGCAGGATTAGATCCACACTCAGCATATTTAGATAAAGAAGAATTTGCAGATCTCAAGGCAAGCACCTCGGGTAAATTTGGTGGTTTAGGAATTGAAGTCACAACAGAAGATGGCTTTATTAAAGTTATATCTCCTATCGATGGCACACCAGCAGCTAAAGCAGGCATGCAACCTGGTGATTTAATTATAAAAATTGATGATACCCCTGTAAAAGACTTAAGCCTAAGTGATGCGGTAGATAAAATGCGCGGCAAGCCTGGAACTGACATTTTTCTGACAGTGGTACGTAAGAGTGAAAATAAACCACTCAAACTAAAACTAACACGTGAAACCATAAATGTCCAAAGCGTGCATAGCAAAATGCTAGAAGATGGCTATGCATATATACGTATTTCGCAATTCCAAAACGATACAGGCTCTGACGTTGCCAAAGAGATTAAAAAAATTACGAATGATTCTAAAATTAAACTTAAAGGTTTAGTGTTAGATTTACGCAATAATCCTGGTGGTGTGCTTGATGCATCAGTAGAAACTGCTTCAGTATTTTTAGATAAAGATAAATTACCATACGATAAAGTCGTAGTATTTACGAAAGGACGTATTGCTGGCTCACAAGTTAAAGAACGGGCAACTGGCAAAGATATGATTAAAGGCGCGCCGATGGTAGTAATAGTCAACAGTGGCTCCGCGTCGGCAGCAGAAATTGTAGCTGGTGCATTCCAAGACTATAAACGTGCCATTATCTTAGGAACAGAAACCTTTGGTAAGGCCTCGGTGCAAACCGTGTTACCACTAAAAGATCAACGTGGTCTAAAACTTACTACAGCACTATATTACACCCCAGCAGGACGTTCAATCCAAGCGCGCGGCATTGTTCCAGACATTATTGTAGATAACGTTAACATTCCACAACCCAAAACAAATACATCGGAAGATTTGCTAATCCATGAAGTTGATTTACAAGGCCATATTGAAACTAAAGCCAGTGCAGATGCAGCAACTACGGTTGCAACTACAACTCAAACCACTGCGACTGATGATAAAGCATTAATATTTAAAGACTATCAGTTGTATCAGGCACTTAATACCTTAAAGGCACAGCAAGTCTGGGGCAATAAATAACATTATGAGCTTAATAGGTATCAATAAATGACAAGCGTTTCTTCTACAGGATCATAGACATTGCAGATTTAGTAGAGCTATAGCTAAGAAAAAAAACTTAAAAGCGATACCAAAGAACGATTGCGATGTGAAAAAAATCCACGCACAATCTTCTTGCTAGCTACTCTACGATTAATTTGTGCCAAAGTTGGATAAGCATGTATGGTGGATGCAACATCAGACAAACGTGCCCCCATATTAATTGCCAAACCCCATTCAGCAATCAAATTACTCGCGTGCGGTCCCAAAATAGAAGCACCAATAATTTTATTTTTACTAGTAACAACTTTAATCATTCCAAACGAAGAGTTTTTAATAATAGCACTGTCTATATCTTTAAAATCAAATTTAAATACTTCTATTTTTTTATGACCATGGTCTTTAGCTTGTTGTTCCGTTAATCCAACGTGAGCAAATTCTGGATCAATAAAAATAACATATGGAAAACCCAAATATCTAACTTTTGCCGGATATCTAAATAACATGTTACTTAATAAAATACTCGCTTGATATTCTGCAATATGCGTGAGTTTATATGGACTACGAATCACATCTCCCAAAGCATATATATTTTTACGAGACGTACGTAGTTTACGATCTACTAATATGCCATCTTGAGCATAATTAATACCGGCATTTTCCAAACCTAAACCTTCGACATTAGGACGACGCCCTAACGCTGCTAATATTTCATCAGCAACAACGGTAAATACTTCTCCACTATCATGTAAACACTCTAATACTTTATTTTTACGTTGCAAATAAACATATTGCACTTTAGTATTCAAATAAATATCAATACCACTTTGAATTAATACATCTTTAATTTTATTTACTAATTCAGGATCTTCTTGTGGCAAAATACTATCACCGCGAACAATAATTGCCACTTTACAGCCTAACCTTGCAAAAGTTTGGGCAAACTCAATTGCTGAAGGCCTGCTGCCCAAAATCACTAAACGATCCCATAATTTATTCTGTTTAAATACTTCGTCATTAGTTATATATCCAATATCATCTAAACCTTTAATAGATGGAAATACAGGTCTAGAACCACTGGCAATAACAAATTTCTTAGCAACTAACTCCCGACCATTTACTTCTATAGTATGCACATCGATAAATTTTGCTTGCCCATAAAGGATCTGCCCGCCTAATTGTTGAAACAAATGTTGTACTTCATGCGTCTCTTGAGCCACAAAATTATTTACTACTGTTCCTACATAATTATTTATTTTGTTTAAATCGACTGGTAATATATAACTATCTAACCCATATTCTTTTGCATGACGTACCGCATGAGCTGTATGCGCAACATGCAAAATTGTTTTACTTGGGATACATCCGTTGTGTAACGATAAGCCACCCAATTTATTATTTTTTTCAATTAACGTGACTTTCAATCCCAAACGTAATGCCCCAATAGCTACTATAAAGCCGCTTGTGCCCCCGCCAATAACTATCAGATCATGTCCTTCCATGTTCACGCCTTAAATTTTGATGTATCCTGATGACATTAAGTATACAGGACTTATGGAAAAATAAATGCTAGATACCGCCAATTACCCTTCAACCAGAATGCGCCGGATGCGCAGCGATGAATTTTCTCGCAAACTGATCCGCGAAATAAATTTACAAGTTGAGGATCTTATATATCCCATGTTCGTCATGGAAGGTGAGTCTAAGGTCGAAGCTATACCATCAATGCCCGATATATTCCGTCTTAGCATTGATAAAGCCGTTGCAGAAGCTCAAGAAATACACGCCCTCGGTATCCCGGCTATAGCGTTATTTCCAGTAACACCAAACCATAAAAAAACTTTACTCGCCGCAGAGGCATATAACCCACAAGGTTTAATCCAACAAACTATTCGCGCAATCAAAGCTAGTGTGCCTAAATTGGGTATAATTGCAGATACCGCACTAGATCCCTACACTATTCATGGACATGACGGCATAATCGACGATGATGGCTACGTTGTCAATGATCCGACCCTAGAGATTCTGGTACAACAAGCCTTATCGCATGCACAAGCCGGGGCGGATATTATCGCACCTTCCGATATGATGGATGGGCGCATTGGCAGTATCCGCAAGGCCTTGGAGCAAGAAGGCTTCGTAAATACCAAAATTTTAGCCTACTCCGCTAAGTATGCCTCTAGCTTTTACGGCCCATTTCGAGATGCCGTTGGGTCGGCAAGTAACCTGCAGCAATCCGATAAATCTCAATATCAGATGGATCCGGCTAATAGTGACGAGGCTTTACGAGAAGTAGCCTTAGATCTTAAAGAAGGCGCGGATATAGTTATGGTGAAGCCTGGCATGCCATATTTGGACATAATTTATAGAATAAAGCAGCAGTTTAAAGTCCCGACATTCGCTTATCAGGTAAGCGGCGAATATACGATGATTAAAGCTGCAGCCCAGAATAATTGGCTTGTGGAGCAAAATGTGGCCTTAGAGTCGCTAATTTGTTTAAAAAGAGCGGGGGCAGATGCAGTCTTAAGCTACTTTGCGAAAAAAATTGCACAATTAATAGTTGACAAGAACAGATCATGGCTATAGCATTAAATTATACAAAGGTCATTAATCTTTCATAAATTTAAACTCAAAAACCTAAAACACCAGTGAGAGTAGGTCAACTTTCAATAAACTTAAATGTATTTTATATAAACAGGGGCATAATATATTATGAGCGAACTTATCGTAGCTGTTACTGACGATTCTTTTGAGTCTGTAGTCCTACAAGCTAGCCCCCCTATATTAGTTGATTTCTGGGCTACTTGGTGCGGACCATGTCTAAGAATAGCGCCATTACTAGATAGCATGGCGAAGGAATATGAAGGCAAGGTAAACTTCGTCAAAATAGATGTTTCCGATAACCAAAATATACCAGCAAAATATAATGTGCGCGGCATTCCAACTTTAATGTTGTTTCAAGGTGGCAAGCCCGTAGCAACACACGTGGGTGGCGATTTAACTAGAACTTCACTAGCTTCTTTCATAGACAGCAACCTGTAGGTTTAGCAATCTCCTATTTCTTCAACTTAACTTCAGATCGAAAATAATATATGAGCATGAACCTAACTGAGCTAAAGCAAAAAAATAATCAAGAATTACTAGAGATAGCTAATGGCCTTGATATAAAAGATATTGGCCGCGCCCCCAAGCAAAACATTGTTTTCTCCATCCTAAAAGCTGTTGCAAAAAAAGGTGAAGAGATTTCTGGCAGTGGTGTGCTACAAATTCTTGATGATGGATTTGGCTTTTTGCGCTACTCAGATACCGAGAGTTCATTCTCTGCAGGTGCCGCAGATATTTATGTATCTCCAAGCCAGATACGTCATTTCCCATTACGTACTGGGGATGAGATACACGGCAAGATTCGCCCACCTAAAGATGGCGAACGCTATTGCGCACTATTAAAAGTTAACGAAATTAATGGTGAAGCACCAGAAGTTGCAAAGAATAAAATAGCATTTGAAAACTTAACACCACTACATCCTAATAAGCGCCTGAAGCTTGAAGTTGGAAATGGCAGCACCGAAGATTTAACAGCTAGAGTAATTGAATTAGTAGCACCTATGGGCAAAGGCCAACGCGCATTAATTGTGTCACCACCTAAAGCTGGTAAAACAGTAATGCTACAAAACATTGCACATTCGTTGATTGCCAATCAACCAGATTGTCATTTGATTGTACTATTAATCGATGAACGTCCAGAAGAAGTAACTGAAATGTCACGTTCAGTACGTGGCGAAGTAATTGCTAGTACGTTTGATGAACCAGCAGCTCGTCACGTTCAAGTAGCAGAGATGGTAATTGAACGCGCCAAACGTTTAGTAGAACATAAACGCGATGTTATTATTTTATTAGATTCTATTACAAGATTAGCACGCGCTTATAACACTGTAATACCATCCTCTGGGAAAGTATTAACAGGTGGTGTAGATGCAAACGCGTTACAACGTCCAAAGCGCTTTTTTGGTGCGGCACGCAACATTGAAGAAGGCGGCAGTTTAACTATTATTGCTACCGCTCTAGTAGATACTGGTTCAAAAATGGATGAAGTAATTTACGAAGAATTTAAAGGTACTGGTAACTCAGAATTGCATTTAGATCGCCGTATTGCACAAAAACGTATTTACCCTTCGATCAATATTCCACATTCTGGGACACGTCGCGAAGAGTTATTAGTATCCCCGGATGAGTTAGAAAAAATGTGGATTCTGCGTAAATTGTTAGGAAACATGGACGAAATAGCAGCGATAGAATTTTTGGTTGATCATTTGAAAGATACTAAATCAAATGAAGAATTCTTTATGTCTATGAAGCGCAGCGCTAAGTAGATTATGAAAGGGCCGGCACACGGCCCTTGCTTCTCTATAGTAAGCTTTACTGTTTTCTAGATAGATATACTAGCGCTAAACCAACCACCAAACAGGCGCCACCCGCTATAGGGGGCATACTGACCCTTTTGTTGGTATCAGCAGTAACTTTTACATCACCAATCTGAGCTATTTCATCTCTCGTTGTATAGTTAATGCCGCCATAAACCATACCAGCTAGTCCTATCAGGATCAACAAAACTCCTAAAATACCTAAAAAAGACTTCATAAGTTATTACCTGAAAAAATGCATTATTAATGAAACTAAGAACAATACTAGGAAAATAAAGAATATAATCCGAGCAATCTCTGCAGCACTTGCAGCTATTCCGGTAAATCCGAATACCCCAGCCACTATTGCTACGATTAAGAAGATCAAAACCCATTGCAGCATAATCTGGACTCCACTTAATTACATATTAGTATTATAATGATAGTATTCAGAGCACCAAAAGCAAATCATATCTATTTAGCTGTATGTTCTATTGGCAACACATCAGCAAACTCCATCAAACCTTTTTTGTAACACTCCATAGCTTTTTGCTGCTCACCAAGAAATCCTAATAATCTGCCTAGCTCTGCATAGGCATCAGGATTAGCCTCCAACGACAAGCTAGCATCAAGATAATTCCTAGCTTTGCCCCACAGCTTGTTAGCGATGCATAATCTGGCCAATGCCAATAATAAAGCTGGTTCTTCTTGATGCGCTTTTAGCCAAGACTCAGCTGCCGCAATTTGCTTGCCCAATTCTGGACTTAGGGTTAGACCATAAAGTTTAACCAATTTAACATCCCATTGGCGCTTAATTTGATTGCGAAGCAATTGTTCTACTTCAGCTTCTGCATCAACAGTTAATAATAATTGTGCATAGCTTTCTATAATCTCAGCGTGTGTACGAACGTGCCGTGGCAAATCATCCCAGCATTGCATCAAACCTTGTTTACCAGATTTCTTTGCCTCAAGTCGTAGCATATAAGTATAAGTCTTAATTTCTAGCGCAGTAATATCTTCTGTCGGCAAAACAGTGTGCTTGCTGAGCTGTGGTAAGAGCTCTACCATTTCACTCCAAGCTCCCGTTACTGCAAAAACGCTGGCACATAATCTTAATACCAATCGGTTTGTAGGCGCTAATTTCTTGAGCTCTTGTAGTGTTACTAAACAATATTCATACTGGCCTTGCTCAAATTGCAACTCGGCTTGAGTTAAAAACGTTACCAGCTTAGCATCTGGGGATGATAACAAGGCCTGATGCAAATAACTATCACGTCTATCCAACGCTCCTAATTCCTGCGCGGCCCGAGCTGCGTCTAGATAATAATGCAGCGGTATCTCACTATTTTTAGCGGCTTTAATCATTTTTGATTCCGCATGTGACCAGTCACCCTCAGCTAAGGCGGTACGAGCTTCGTTGGCATTACGCATTATAGATCGTAAGCTAGAACCGACCAGCCACTCGCGCATCCGACGGTAAGTTCTGCTAATAGAGGCTAAAAAAGTATAGATCAACGTCAATGCGAAAAACGCCGTTATACCACATAAAACTGGCAGCCAAATTGGCATAGAAAAGATATTATCTTTATAGACTATATCAATGATTTCGGTATTATTGTGCAAGAAAAATCCTGCCCAAACGGTTAAACATAAAATCAAAATATAAATTAATAAACGCATATTCTTACCCGACTAAAAGTGCCTTAACGGCGTTAACTGATTCTTGAATGTTTGGGACATCGACATTAATTTGTGCTTTTGACATTTCTGTCAAAGTGCTAACAAACTGTTTCACTATATCACTATTTGTATCAAAAATTTCTGGCAATAACTGCTGCATTTTGCTGATACTTGATTTATATACATCAGCATCTTTATAAAATAATGCCCAACGAATTTGTTCCATCAATAATCTAAACTGTGCGCGCTTAATTTCTAGCGTTACATCAGATAGCGGCACATCTCCAGCGGATTTTTTTCTTACCTTTACAATGGTCTTCGCTTCAGCCAAGATATTTTGCATTGATTGCTGCCAGCGAGTCTGATCAACAACATTTGATCCTGTGTTCTTTGTAACCGCGTCGTTTTTAGCGGTATCTACCACTTCGTGTTTTAGAGGTAGCACTGCAGCCAACTTATCCAGTAAAGCTAATTTAACCTGCATGGCACTAGTATCTGGGATTTGAACCGCAGACAACTTAGCAATATCTGCCGCCAAGATTGTTTTAGTCTGTGCGACATTTTCATCATGCAAATTGCTTAAATGCTCTTGCGCGGTATTTAGCAACTCTATTGCCGCAGCTATATCATGATCATTTTGCAAAATAGTTGCGGCAATCCGCACCATAAAATAAGCATCATGAAGTTGTAAATCCGTGACAGTTTTTTCATTTGCAGACGGTAACCCACGGGATAGTGCCGAGATTTTAGTTTCAAGATACTCTATTTGTTTTGTAACAAAATTATTGGCAGCAAACACTAAAACTAAAATTACAACGATCCATAATATTAAACGCACGGATTTCTTTTTATCTAAAGCCTTTGGCTTCTCTTTAATTTCTTGCACCATTATTTTATACTCACCTATTCGATTGCATTTTTACGCCACGACAACAGCGCAGTCACTATATTTTCATCCGACATGCCTTTAGCTACACGCACATTTACAAATCCTCTTTCAAGAGCATATGTGGAAATTCTAGAACTAACAACCAGCAGAGGTATACCAAAGGGATTAACTCCAGCTGATTCGGCAAGAACTTGCAAGTTAGCCAAACTAGTTACACATGTAATAACCATAATATCTATGACAGCGGCAGCATTCAATACAGTCTGCAACTCTAACGTAGATATTCTCGGTATTGTACGCTTATACAATGACGTAATTTCAACCCGCGCGCCCTGTTGTTGTAGAGTTTCAGCAAGTAAGTTATTACCATCTGCGCCAGTCAATATCATTATACACCGATTTTTTAAAGTTTTGGTTGTTAATTGCAGCGCTAATAACAAAGAATTACTATCAAACGGCGACTGTGAGGGACAAATTACATTGGAAGCCCCGTAGCTTTGTAGATATTTGGCAGTTCCTGGCCCTATTGTCGCCCATTTTAAAGTATTTAACGCAACAATATATGGCACGATTACATTTATTGCGTTGCGACTAATACATATTACTAAATCGTAACGCGGTAAATCTTGCGCTAATTGCGACAGTTTGTCGGTACTAAGTAATGTTTCAACCGTAAACAACGGCATACTAGTAACATCCGCCCCAAGCTGAGTCAAAGTCTCGATTATAGCATTAGCAGCACCCACCGGCCTAGTTACGATTATTTTAGTACCGCGCAAACTACCAAGCATCTTTTTGCCACATATTTTTAAGCTCGCTAATAATACTCCCCGCCCCTTGTTCTAAAAGCCGGATCGCAACGGTTTCGCCAATCAAGGCCGCATCCCTGATATTGCCACTATATGTCGCTTTAAAGATTGTCTTGCCATTAGGATTAGCTACTAAACCCTGCAAAGTTAATGTTGATTCATGAATCTCTGCAAACCCTGCTATAGGGGCCTGACAGCCACCGTCTAGTTTTGCATTCATTGCACGCTCCGCTAAAACACATGCTGCCGAGATGGGATGATTTAGTGGCGCGAGGAGCTTCTGAATATCATCCCGAGAAGCGTTGTACTCTATACCTAGAGCACCCTGTCCTACGGCAGGAAGCATTTCGGTAATATTTAATGGTTTATCAAGACATTGCAGCAACCCTAAACGTTCTAACCCTGCTGCGGCTAAAATAATGGCATCATATTCACCAGATGTTAATTTTTCTAATCTAGTTTCAACATTGCCACGCAACGGCATAATAACTAACTCGGACCTAAGCGCCAAAACCTGTGCTTGCCGTCGTAAACTGGAAGTCCCAACCACCGCCGCTGCTGGCAATTGTTGCAAAGAACTATATTTGTTGCTTACAAATACATCACATGGATTAGCGCGTTGCATAATGGCACCTAATACTAAACCATCTGCCAACGTTGCAGGAACATCCTTCATCGAATGCACGGCGATATCGGCAGCCCCATCTAATAATAAAGTTTCTAATTCAGAAACAAATAAGCCCTTGCCACCAATTTTATTCAATGGCTGATCTAAAATTTCATCACCACTAGTACTTATCCCTAAAATATTTATCAATAATTGTGGATATAAATTTTGCAACTTTTGCTGCACTATAGCTGCTTGCACCATAGCTAGACGGCTTTTTCTTGAAACAATGGTTAGCCTGTTTTCTTTAATTAACATGATAGTATTTTGCGCACCTGCGCCACTTTTCTACGACTAACCATCAATGGCTCCGCTACATTATGCAACTTAATCAAATAATGCCCACTAGGATCTTTATAGAAACTCGCAACTTTATTTTTTGCAATCAAAAGCTTGCGATGTATCCGCAAAAATGTCGGTGCAAATTCTCGTTCTAAGCTATCCAAGCTGTCTTCAATTAGTAATTGTCCCGTAGAATGATACGCGGTTACATACTTATGCTCAGCTTGAAAATAATACACTTTGTCCACAGTCACTAACTGCATTCCCTGATGTGTTCTAGACATAACCTGCTGTCTTGTATTCAGCATAGTAGCTGCAGATGCTTTTAAGACCAGCTCTGCAACCGTATTAGTCATAATAACGCAATCTGGTTTATATTTTTGTTGCCAATCGTCTGGCAATTCCTCAGACAATAAAGTTGCGGTAACTGCAACATCTGCCAGTAAAGTTATATCATGCTCTAAAATCTTAGCCGCTCCTGTAGATTCAGCGATCAACAGTACTTTAATCATATCCTAAACACCGATTAAGGAATTTTCCGATGGCCGCAATTTCTTCTATGCACAATGTGTGCGCCATGGGATATGAATGCCATGCAGCTTTATAATCATTCTTATTTAAATATTCATACGCCGTGTGCCCCATATTATATGGTACGACCGGATCAAATATACCATGCGCCATAAAAATAGGGGTAGCTTGGTTAGCCTGCGATTTTTCTACCGCAAAGTCCGCCATTAAGGGTAAATATGCTGATAGACATATAACTCCAGCTAGTGCTACAGGGTAACGTAACCCCGTATATAGCGCCATAGCCCCGCCCTGGGAGAAACCAGCCAAAATTATGCGCTGGCTTGCGATCCCATTATCTAGCTCATGCTGGATTAAGTCATTGATAATTGTTTGTGACTGTTTCATTCCCGCAACATCTTCTCTTTGTAACATACTAAGATCAAAAATGTCGTACCAGCCGCGCATCAACATGCCATTATTAATTGTAATCTTTACAAATGGTGCGCTTGGAAATATAAATCGCACCGCATGATTTATTGGCAAACCTAACTCATCAACGATACCAAGAAAATCTTTACCGTCTGCTCCCAAGCCATGCAGCCATATAACACATGCATCAGCAGCCCCGATCGGCTCATTAACAAAATATTCACGATTTTTAGTCATTTTACTTCCAACGCGATGGTTTATGTTTGTAAATTCAAGTATACTTTAGAAATATGTTTAATTTGAAGTTTATATATTTAGTTAGTTTTTTTTGTGCTCTGCTGGCATTATCTGGCTGTGGGCAAAGCGGACCGCTATACTTACCGCAACATTCAGCAACGCATTATGCAGATGATTAAACGACATGATTATTAACTTTACAAAAATGCATAGTCTTGGCAATGATTTTGTAGTGATAGACTTAGTTACGCAAAGTTTTAGGTTGCAAAAAATACAATTGCAACGTATCGCAGATCGTAAGTTTGGAGTCGGCTGCGATCAAGTCATCTTAATAACCCCGCCAACCAGAGGCGATGCGGATTTTTTTTATCGTATCTATAACGCTGATGGGCAAGAAGTCGAACAATGTGGCAATGGCGCCCGATGCGCTGCTAAATTTTTCCTAGACAACGGATTAAGTAATAAATCAAAATTAATAGCTGACTGCTTAGGCGGTAGCATGGTTTTAAACTTAATAAATAATGGGTTAGTTTCGGTAAACTTAGGTACAAATTATACCGATGTTATGTCGCACCCCCTTCACAATCTAGAATTGCCAAAAGAAATTTATAGTGTTGCAACAGGTAACCCTCACGGTGTCTGCCTAGTCGACAATTTAGACGACACTCAGGTGTCATCGCTTGGAAAAATATTGACTAAAAACCCTATATTTCCACATGGAGCCAATATCAGCTTTATGCGGATAGTTAATCGCGATCACATCGAGCTGCGCGTCTACGAACGCGGTGTGGGCCCAACCTTAGCATGCGGATCGGCGGCTTGCGCTGCAGTATTGGTTGGTAGACATTTAAATTTAGTGGATCATCATGTGAAAGTGTCATTTCAGTACGGCGATTTAATCATCGCAATTAATCCTAATGATAAAACCCTAAGCATGACAGGGTCAGCTAACAGCGTTTATATCGGCCGCTTCCGCGTCTAAAAACACTATCGTCTTTTTTTATTTCATTTTACGCTCCAAATAGTATAGAATGTGCTCCTTTAGTAAGTTGTGATTACAAAAATAGGAACACAAACATATGCGACATAATATAAAGTCAGTTGTTATAGCTTTATTATTCGGGCTGTTACTTCCTGCTATAAGCTTTGCAAACATGCCAGTAGCAAGCGATGGTGGTATACAGGTCGGCGATCCAGATGGCCCGTACTGGTTCAATCTTAGCGGCGTTATGAAAATAGATGAACGCGCCTATACAGGGAATACAGCAACCACAGCTTCAGGAGTTGGCGGTTTAGGAACTTACCTTGGCGGTGCTTTCATTCGTGATGCTGGTATTACCTTAGAAGGTGGCGTTGGCGAGAACTATGGTTACACCATGGGCTTAGATTTTAATGCCCAAAGTAAAGAAGTCAAAATAGACGAGTTCTATCTAACGTATTATGGCTTCGGTTATTTGATGCCTAACTTTTCGTTCTCGGTTGGGCAAGTAAACCCTGGTTTCTGTTTAAACTGTGCTGATAGTAGTAAGTGGATTCCATTTATGGAACGTAACATGGGTACTACTACATTCGGACCAAAACAAGGTCTTGGTGTTAGTGCCAATACTTACGATGTGCATTACTCGGCCACCGTTGCAATTACGCAGCAACCTCCATCTGGCGAAAGTGTAAAAACTGTATACGGCCAACCAAGAAAGTCGCCTGATCTATGGCAAGCTTCCGGACGCTTCACCTATGCACCAATTTCACAGCGTGGCAAGGTATTGCAATTCGGATTGTCAGGACATATTCAAGAATATTCAAACAATGGTTTGCAATTCAGAGCAGTTCCAGAAATGCGCTCTAATAATAGTACCACATTGTTAAATACTACGACCTATTATACTGCTAATCCTGCTGCCACCGGGCCAACTGGACAGTTAATGATCGCTGCATTGAATCAAACAACCTTGGATGCGGATATCTTAGGTATATATGGACCATGGAGTGCAGAGCTTGAATATCAAGAGGCCTTTATAACACGCGGTAAAGTTAACGGCGTTAAACAAGGCGGTGATCTAAACTTCAGCGGCTTCCACGCACAAGCAGAGTACATCTTAACTGGCGAAACTAGGCCTTTGAAACCTTCTAACGGTACACTAGCCCAAATTAAGCCAAAATGTAAATCTGGTGCATGGGCCGTATCTGCGCGTTATAGCTTTATTACTCTAAATGATAAAGACATAGCTGGCGGACGCGCATATAACACCACAGCTAGCGTAAGCTGGTATGCAAACAACAATATTCGCGTCATTGGTGAATATGTGTACTCGTTACAACGACGTCAATTCCCAACCTATTTAGACAAACGTCATGTAGGTGGTTTAGGCGCACGTGTACAGGTAGTATTCTAATACCTAGAATATGTACCTAGCGCTAAAAAGCTCCTATACTGCGCAGTATAGGAGCTTTTTTTATGCTTACATTACGTAGTCTCTCAATAGTTGGATTCCTCGTTTGTGTTGCATGTTTGGGTGCGGCACATTACCTAGAATATGAATACATGGTGTCGCCATGCCCTATGTGCATGATGCAACGACTAGTATTTTGGACCTTAGGCGGCGTATTCTTATTAGGTGCAATTTTTAATTTTAAAAGCGTGCTACGGTATGTATACTCTATAGTAATAGTAATTTTATCTAGCATTGGTTTTGCAATAGCGGCACGACAATTTTGGTTGCAATATTTTGCCCCGCCACAAACAGTCTCTTGTTCTGCAAGCCTGGAACGTTTGATTAACTTATACCCATTCCTGGATGCTCTAAAAATGGCTTTGTCTGGCTCCTCAGAATGCGCCACTATTGATTTCACCATATTTACTATTTCGATTGCTGGCTGGAGCGTGGTATTGTTTGGAGCATTGATAATAGTTAGTTGCTATACAATTTACTTGCAAAAGAGAGGGCGGATCTAGGATCCACCACTTGATTAAATTTACCGGCCATCCTTAGCCTTGTATATTTTCCTAGTACTATTTAAGAGTATCAAATCAATTCTAAAGTTCAATAGAGCAAATTTTGAGAAGATGCTAAGTAAATTAAAAATTATTCTTGTTATACGAATTTTTAATTTTAAAATCAATTAGTTATAATTTTACATACCATCAACCCCATGCTACCAGATACCTTTTGCTTACAAAGACTTGCGCTTTGGCGCACACAATGAATAGTCTATGCATAAGAATCAGATGTGTTATTGATGATGCCTAAACATGCTAGAATGTTTACACTAAAATAAAGCTCGCAAGGAAGATATTATGGATCTGGACTTAAATGGATTTATCGAAGAGCGTAATGTACTAAAGGATGCGCTACTAAAAATTATATCTAAAACAGAAGCCCTTACGACAGAGAACCTAGAGGACTTCTGTATAATACTTACGGACTATCTAACAGGAAGCGTAGTCAAACTTGGATTGCGTGATGACTTTAGCTTTGTAAACGCCTTTAGCAATGCATATAGCAAAGGGGTCAAAAATGAAACGAAGCTCAAAACTGATCTGTCAGAGTTAATCATCTGGCTGTCTAAGCGTTGGGATATGGAAGATGTTGCTATAGCTCAATTTCAGGCGCAACGAGCTAAGGCTTAACTATTTTTCTAAATATTGTAACTTGTCAGTCACATCCTTCCATTGTTCAGCATCAGGCAAACCGCCCTTACAAGTTGTTATAACTGGCCAATTTTTGGACAGCTCTGCATTAAGTTTGATAAATTCCTGCTGCGATTCTGGCACCTCATCCTCTGTCATGATCGCATTAACAGGACATTCTGGTTCACAGAGCGCACAATCAATGCATTCTTCAGGATCAATTACCAAGAAATTAGGCCCCTCATGAAAACAATCAACCGGGCAGACCTCAACGCAATCAGTGTATTTACAGCGTATACAGCTATCCGTAACTATAAAGGCCATATTGTCTCCTTATAAAAAATATTTAATAATTAATTGTTCCGACCAGCGTAAAAATATAAACCATGTTTCGGCAATCGGCCTGGACATTATATTCACATATGGTTTAGTAATCCAGAGCCCTTGTGTACCGGCAATTAATGTGGCCAAAATTCCTGTACCTAAGCGATCATCTACCAGCAACAGGCTCTTAGGCGTCACCCCTGATTCAACAGCAATCTGCAATAAACCATCTGGGTAAGGCTTTTTACGTTTAGCTATAATGAATTTAACTTCTGGAAAATTCTGTAAAAAAAACTTTTGTCGAGCTGTAGTTGGCTTATTGGAAAGTATATAAATTTTTCCAGGCGCAAAAATTTTAGAAAATTGGCGTAACCACACAATGATTTCTGGCTTAGGTTGCGGTTCACCATGCGCAGCTAATACAGCATCGTAGTCTAAAACCAAGATGCTAACGCCATGCGCATCTAATTCAGGCTTTGAAATATCCTGAATATTTGCTAGTTGCAAATTTGGCGCTTGCATAAAGTGCTTAAGTTGCGCTTTAAAACACCAGAGTTCACGTATTGCATAAAAAAATCTAAAACACATATTTCCTCTGGCTGCTAAATGTGGTAGTCTACTTAGGTTAATGTAGTGGAATAATGCATCAGGATATAGTATGTCTGCCTATTTTAAAAGTGCAAACACAAATACGCCTACTAAGGAAATTGTTCGCCAGATAGTACTGGCCACTATTAATAAGCTCAACCTAGTTACTCGCGAAGAGTTCGCGATTCAAACCCAAGTGTTGCTGCGAACTAGACTAAAAGTTGAGCAACTCGAAAGAAAAATTATGGAGTTGAGCACCAAACAACACAATAGCAACTAGGAGAAATAAACATGGAAATATTTAAGTATATTTTAATACTCCTAAGCTGCTCGGTCATTTTTGTTGTAATTTGCCGACGTTTTCATCTCCCTGCTATTATTGGTTATCTATCTGTAGGCATGGTTGTTGGGCCAGGTGGTTTCGGCTGGTTACCGACTATTGAGGATATGAATCATCTTGCCGAATTCGGCATAGTCTTCCTAATGTTTACATTGGGACTAGAGTTTTCGATCCCCAGATTAATCGCCACCAAACGTATCTTACTAGGCTTGGGAGGATTGCAGGTTATTACTTGTACCGCAATAGGCTCCTGTGCCGCGTGGCTACTAGGTTTTAATGCCGTGCAGAGTTTGATTGTTGGCGGCGGTCTTGCTTTGTCATCAACCGCCGTGGTTGTAAAACAACTAACTGAGCAAAAGCGTCAACATACTGCATATGGCAGTATGGCGATCAATATTTTATTATTTCAGGATTTAGCTGCAGTTGGGTTTTTAATCTTGATTCCAGCCGTATCCGGCAGCGAATCTAACCCGATACACATTACCTTCCTGCTAACTATCATTAAGGGCTGTTTTGCGTTTGTAAGCATGACCCTGTTAAGTATGTGGGTACTGCGACCGCTATTCCATGAGGTTGCCAAAGCGCGATCGACGGAACTCTTTATGATGGCAACTTTGTTGGTAGCACTTAGCGCGGCTGGGGTCACATATTATCTTGGATTATCCATGGCTTTAGGTGCGTTTTTAGCTGGCTTAATGTTGGGTGAAACCGAGTTTCGACATCAAATCGAATTAGATATTCGACCATTTCGTGATGTATTGCTTGGTTTATTCTTTGTAGTAATTGGTGCAAATCTTGATTTATCTTTATTACCCGAAATCATCGACAAAGTATTACTATTATTAGTAGCCTTAATTTTTGGGAAAATGGTAATAATAGCCGGGATTGTGAAATCGTTTAGCAAGCTCTCGATTCAGGCATCGTTACGTACTGGTTTAATTTTAGCGCATGGCGGTGAATTTACTTTCGTTATTCTAACCGAGGCTATCGACAACGATATACTAAGCGATGGTAATCGTCCGATCTTATTCTCGGCAGTAGTATTGAGCCTAATGTGTGCACCATTGCTAATTCGTTACAGTGATCAGATCATAAATTTATTTAGCAAACGTAACAAAGACGATATCGATCTTAAAGAATTTACACATAATCAACTTTCCGAACATGCTGCGGAATTAGAGAATCATGTGATCCTTTGTGGCTATGGCCGTGTTGGGCAAATTTTAGGAAGATTTTTAGATCAAGAAAATATTCCATGGATCGCTCTAGATACCGATCCCATACGTCTATCAAAATCGTCAATGGCTGGCGAGCATGCCTTCTTCGGGGACGCAATTTATCCAAATACATTACTTTCAGCAGGCTTATCGCGCGCCAGAATGGTTGTAATAACCTTTTCAAGTGAAACGCCTTCGCTACAAGTTGTAAAACATGTGCGGGAGATGCGACTCGACGTACCATTATTTGTGCGGACCCAAGATGACTCAAACCTAAAGGCATTCCAAGATGCTGGTGCCACCGAGGTTGTACCAGAAACATTAGAAAGCAGCTTGATGTTAGCATCACATCTATTATTAACACTAGGCGTACCAACTAAAAAGATTGTCGATAAAATACGTACCATTCATGCTGATCGTTACGAAATTCTGCGTGGGATGTATCGCGGTGAAGATGATCATACAATGATTGAAGATGAACAAGAATCGCGTCGTAGTCTACATTCTATTTTTATACCAGAAAGCGCCACATCGCTTCATCAGCCGCTATCCTCTATCATACCTAACGATGGCGAATTTTACATTAAGTCGCTGACGCGTAACTCAGAACGACTTATTGATCCAGATCTTGAAACTATAATTCAGGTTGGTGATGTTATTGTTATATTTGCAACTCCAGAAGAGACAGCGGCAATTGAAGAGCATATATTGAACGGCAACTATGAGGTTGCTTAGAAGGTACAGCGAGCAGCATAGGAAGTAGCATAGATCATGAAACTATCAAACCCATTCAAGGATCCAAATCATAATGTATACATAATTGAGCAAAGAAGTGACTTTACACAGCTAATTTCAATCATTAATCAAGACGCATTTAGCAAAAAATTAATACGCATTGAATACAGAAGTGAATTAAATGATGAAGATTTTAAGTCACTCATTGATACACTCAAAAGCAAGCCAAAAGCAGTTGCCGCATTTAAAAGGTTAGTTATTCTTAGTGCATTTATCACTCAATTACCGGATATGTCCGCGTTTCATAATCTAAACATGTTGCATTTAGACTATTGTGGATTCACATCAGTGCCAAATCTAGAGTATTTGCCGAATCTAAAATATTTCCATTTCTCCCCAGGGCACAAAATAACTTGCGCGGCGCCATCACATCTGAATAACAAAAAACTCGAATCCTTAACTTTATGTAACCTCAACCTTACCAGCACACTTGATTTAAGCAACAATAACGCCCTAAAAGAATTGGAACTTGTTGACTGTGGATTGCAAGATGTGTCATTTATAGAGCACTGCATTAATCTAACCGAATTAGACTTACATAAAAATGAAATTAAAGTGCCGCCTAAACTTAATATGCATAAAAAATTGACCGAATTGTATTTGAATGAAAATCAGATGACAGAGCCACCTGAAGTCTATGAATGCCCATTAACTATTTTAAACCTAAGCTACAATCAATTACGGTGCGCACCAAAAGAATTGCCTGTCAGTTTAAAATCGTTTTATATACGTAACAATCTACTTGAAGTGCCACCAAAGTTAACTAATTGCAGATCACTCACATCCTTTAGTGCGGAAAACAATCGTTTATTAAATGCGTCCGACATATCTAATTGTGGCAAATTAGGTAATTATAGTTTCAGAGGTAATCCTTTGACATTAGCTAGTAAAATCCATTTAATGCAATTCGACCTGAAAAGACCAAGAATAGCGTATAGTTTTGATTTGCCAGATCAATGTGGGGAAGATCTGGCATATGATCCAGACTTCATATTTCTTGCTCAAGCATTTAACTCTTTGCCTAAGGAAGTCAGAACAAAGCTACGTGCCGAAAATAACTTTTCACATTACGAGTATCATAACTATATGCTATTAATGACTATATTAAAGGCAATCAAGCCGTTAGCAAGTCATGAAGAAAACATTAGTCGTAGAATTTTAGGTTTTCTAGGCCCCCCCCTGGCATTGCTAGATCATATCGTAAGCATTATTAAAGACGCATTTAGCGGCAATCAGCGTGCACTAGAAATAATTGATTGTTACACCAAAAGAGTCAAAGAATCTGACAACGAGATCGCCAAACAAATTACCGAGTCTAGGTTCAATACCGCAATAGAGCATGCTTTATTGCAGTTCAAAAGCTTACAGCAACATAAGACAAGTAATCTGGCTGATAATGAAAGACACAACAGGATTACCGCTAGACATTGTGTGATCAGTTAAAATACCAAATAATTATTAGAAATTTGCCGACTAATCGTCAGATTTCCATGAAAACCGATGACTCATCGTCAATTTTCTATTATATTTAAAGATATGACATATATTCAGCGCGAAATTCTTAAACAAATCTCTAATACTCTACACCGCGGCAAGAGTATTTTATTGCTCGGTCCGCGACAAACGGGAAAAACTACTTTAGTGCGTTCTATAGAACATGATTTATACATAAATCTAATGAACTCCAAGGAACGTCTTAGATATGAATCTAATCCTGGATTAATAATCCAAGAGATTAGTAATTTAAATAAATCTCTCAGATTTAGAAACCATTTTATCTTACGGATATTTACCTGGAATATTAGATCTAACTGAGACATCTATGAAAGAGGAAGAACTGGACTCTTATGTTCATTTGTATCTAGATGAAGAAATTCGTAAAGAAGCATTGGTACGCAACATCGGTGCTTTTAGTAACTTTTTACAACTTGCTGCAGATGAAAGATGCTAAGCATATTGTGCAATTTATGCAAGAATATAAGGTGATTGTAAATAGTTATATAATATGCAGGACTCCTAGAGCTTTTAATTTAACTGAAAATATTATAGTTTTACCATGGCAAGATTTGGCTAATGTTTTTACAGTGCAAAAAAATTAATTCAGCCATAGCAAAAACAGCTATATTTTTTATAATTCATTTTAGCTTAATCTAAATACCTAAATTTTTAGATTAGCGGTGATGAATTTTATGACGCGTTTAGCAGTAGTTTATAGCAGAGCCGGGCAAGGTCTCGACGCACCATTAGTTAGCGTTGAGGTGCACATCTCAAATGGTCTCCCCAACATGTCTATTGTGGGTCTTCCCGAGATTGCGGTTAAAGAAAGTAAAGATAGAGTTCGCAGTGCCATAATAAATAGTGGCTACGAGTTTGCACCGCGACGTATCACTATTAATCTCGCACCAGCAGATCTTCCCAAAGAAGGCGGTAGATTCGATTTACCGATCGCTCTCGGGATTTTATTAGCCTCAGAGCAGCTGAATTTAAAAAATATTGATAATTATGAATTTGCTGGTGAGTTAGCATTATCTGGTGATTTACGCGCCATAAAAGGCGCATTACCATTTGCAATGGCAACACGGCGCGCGCAACGCAACTTGATCATTGCAGCCGAAAATGCTTTTGAGGCTGCGATGCCGCAAGATAATATTGTATTTCCTGCTAATACTTTACTCGAGGTATGCCAGCATTTAACAGGGGTACGTGTATTACAAAAACATGAATTTTCGATCCCTTTTGTTACAACATCTAACCTAGATACTGTAGATATACAAGACATTCAGGGCCAACCTTATGCTAAACGTGCCTTAGAAATTGCGGCAGCCGGCAGACACAGCATGTTATTAATCGGGCCACCGGGAACCGGTAAAACCATGCTTGCTAGCAGACTGCCAACTATTATGCCGGAGTTAACCATTGATGAAGCCTTAGAAGTAGCTACTATTTATTCTTTAGGACAAACTAATATATCACCTATAAAATGGCGCGAACGCCCGTTTCGTACCCCGCATCACACGGCATCCGCAGTCGCTATGGTTGGTGGCGGCAGTCGTCCCAAGCCTGGTGAAATATCTCTAGCGCACCACGGGGTGCTTTTTTTAGATGAATTGCCAGAATATGATCGCAAGGTGCTAGAGGTACTGCGCGAACCTATGGAATTAGGAGCCATAGCTATTTCACGTGCAAATCGTAAAACTACCTTTCCTGCAAAATTTCAATTAATTGCTGCAATGAATCCCTGCCCCTGTGGACAGAGTGGTAATCCTCTTAAGCATTGCCAATGCAGTAAAGATCAAATTACTCGCTATCAAGCACGCATCTCAAGCCCATTATTAGATCGCATCGATATGCATATTGAAGTTCCGGTTATAACCGCAGAATTATTAACCAATACAGTCAATGCTAAAAACGAAAATTCAGCTAGCATCAAGCAACGCGTCCAAACTGCAATGTTAATACAGCAACAGCGTAGTAATAAGGCAAATGGTCTACTTAGCAATAATGAAGTTAAAGCTACGTGCGTATTAAGTAAAGAAAGCAATGCCATAATTAAAAAAGCTATAGAAAAACTAAATCTCTCTGCGCGCGGGTTCTATAGAATATTAAAAGTGGCTCGCACCATCGCCGATCTTGATAATTCAACCAACATACAAACTACGCACCTAAATGAGGCGCTGGGCTTTAGATCTAGAGGCAATCTAAGTCGCTAAATCATATAGCTAAATAATAGCGTAAAAGTACAGCAAATGTTAATATTGACCCTATATGCAAAATAATGAATCAGAAATACTCTACAACGAACTCCCAGCAAAGCATGGCAAGCTCGGGATCATAACGTTGAATGATCCTAAGGCTTTTAATCCCTTAATTGAGCAACTGTTTGAGATTAAATGCAAACTTTAAATCCAGAACAGCTTGCAGCAGTAAAACATTTATCAAGCCCATTATTAGTACTAGCAGGGGCTGGAAGCGGTAAAACAAGGGTTATCACTTATAAAATCTCTTATTTAATAGAAACCTGCGACTATAAGCCATCACGAATCTATGCGGTAACTTTTACAAATAAGGCCGCACGAGAAATGGCCGAGCGTATCTCTAAAAAGCTTGGTAGTAAGGCTAAGGGCATACATGTTTCTACTTTTCATACCTTTGGTTTAAATTTTATTCGTAGCGAACATAAATTATTAGGATTTAAGAGCAATTTTTCTATATATGATAGCGAAGACAGCTTAAATTTATTACGCGATATCTCTGGCAAAGATAATGTTGAAATCGCGGAACAATTACAAGCACAGCAATGGCAGATTTCTAGCTGGAAAAGTGCATCGATTTTACCAGAAGAGGCATTAACCATAGCAAAAGATGTTACCGAGTTTGCGATTGCAAAATTATATGCATCGTACCAGCAAACATTGCGTAGCTATAATGCTGTAGATTTTGACGATTTAATTTTGTTACCATTACAATTACTAAGGGATAACGAGCAAGTACGTGAAAAATGGCAAAATAAAATCCAATATTTACTTGTTGACGAATATCAAGATACAAATACCACGCAATACGAATTAGTAAGATTTTTAACCGGTGCTCGCGGTGCATTTACCGTAGTTGGCGATGATCACCAGGCTATTTATGCATGGCGTGGCGCTAACCATGAGAATTTACAAAAGTTACAACAAGATTTCCCGACTCTCAAAGTTATTACTTTAGAGCAAAATTACAGATCTACCGGCACTATCTTACAAGCAGCCAATCATTTAATTAGCCACAACCCCAACATTTTTGCTAAAAATTTATGGAGTACATTAGGTGTTGGCGATCCAATTCGCATTATATTAAATGTTAATGAGCAGGAAGAAGCGAACCGTATCGCAGCCGAGATTACGCAGCATAAATTTTTAAATCAAACTAAATTCAGTGATTATGCGGTAATGTATCGCAGCAATCATCAATCACGCATTATGGAACAAGCACTACGCGAATTTCAAATTCCATATCAGCTCAGTGGCGGCACCTCGTTTTTTTCACGTAGTGAAGTAAAGGATATTCTTGCGTATTTAAAAATTTTGGTGAACCCAGATGACGACGGGGCCTTTTTGCGCATTGCGAATGTGCCACGTCGCGAAATCGGCCCTGCAACATTAGAAAAATTAAGTGCTTACGCGCAAATGCGAGAATGTAATTTGTTTACAGCAAGCTTTGAGATGGGATTAGAGCAAACCTTAACTGGCAAGCCGCTCCAAAAACTACGTGAGTTTTGTACCTGGTTGCAAGCTACTGCAGATGCCATAAATCAAGAAAGCTCCATTGCAGTAATTCGCGGCATGGTCGGCAAAATTGATTATGAGACTTGGTTATTAGACACTTGTACCAATCCTGCTGTTGCAGAAAAACGAATGGAAAACGTAAATGATTTGTTAGCGTGGTTAGAAAAAATGATGCAAGATGATTTAACCTTAGCACAAGCGGTTAATAAGATTCTATTGATAGATATGCTAAGTCGCAAAGACGAAGAAAGCAATAGCGACCGCGTTAATTTATTAACCTTACATGCCGCCAAAGGTCTGGAATTTCCATATGTATTTATATTAGGGATGGAAGAAGATCTGTTACCACATCGCAACAGCATCGATGCGGATTCGATAGAAGAAGAACGGCGCTTAGCCTATGTAGGGTTAACGCGTGCGCAACGCACCTTAACGTTAACTTTAAGCAAACAGCGTCGCCGTTACAAAGAACTAATCGATTGCCAACCGAGTAGGTTTTTAGATGAGCTACCCAAAGATTTAGTAAGATGGGAAGGTTTAGCCGGTGTTACTAAAGATCCTGCACAACGTCAGCAGCATGGCAAAGCACAATTATCGGCATTGAAGGCGATGTTGAATAACACGGAAATTAAAGCTTAGTTAGATTTTTGGCCCACTACCTTTAGAGACATCATTACGGGGCTCCTCTTTAGCTGGGGCTTTATCTACATGAAACAAGAGAGGTTTGCTATTGGGCTCCCCTCCAGGATTAAGCAACTTGTCTATTACTTGGATGTAGAAATCAAGCTTTTCAGAATTGTCAGTTATTTTTTTTCTGAACAAATTAATTCGATCTATAACGTTAGGTTTTATATATCTTTGCAGTTTATATTTAAAATTCTCTAACAACTTGCGATCCGCAGATACAATATTTTCAGATAGATTCGAATTTGTAATAAAAAACTTTATTATACCTTCAACTTCATCTTTGTTAGAAACATCTGCATTTTGTAGCATTAAGCTGACCAATGCTAAATTTACTTTTCTGTTGTTTTTATTTTCTAGCTGCATTAAATTTATCCAATCTTTATATGTCGTAAAAATATTTTTATGAGTTTTTAAAAATTGTATTAAATATATATTGGCATTTAAGGCATCCTTAAATTTCTGCGAACCTATAATTATTTTGACTAAAGATACGTCCTTGAATATTTTATGGTTATAATTATATGTAAACCAAATAAAAAATGGCTCAATGTGCTCTTGCACTAAAGTTGTAAACCTAAACTCTAGAGGCACATTATTAAGCGGTGATGACAGGGTTCTTAATTTAGAGTCTAACAAATGATTTATAATGATATTGTTCTGTTTATTATATTTTTTCCCATCTGACACTAAAAATGCCAGGGCTTGTTCAAACTTAAATTTTGGCAGATATGTCTTATTCAAGGTCTCAAGATAGTGGTACGTAGGGACATTAAGTTCTTTCAAAAGATTTTGTAAAAGGTTTTTATTATTATCTTCTGTAAGAATATCTGTTAGCTGCCCAAAATTTTTATAATCAGCGATATCCATAAGACGTTCTGCCAAAGCCGATCTAAAATCTAAAGGTACTTCATTTAGTTGTAATAAACGCAAAGAATTAGAGAAATTCATGCCTTCTAAATTTTTCTTCAAAAAACCCCATAGCTTCAAATCTTGAGTAAACTCTTTTTCACTCCCAAGAATATCATAAGCTAGAGGTGTTTTTTCCAAAATTTCTACAAATACACGACCAATTATATCTGGTCGTTGTGCAGTTGCTGCGTATAAGATACGCAACTGCTCAATGGTTGATGCTGATTCTGAAGGGTTTACTTGTAAATACACCCTGCGCTCTGACCGGGTTAATTTTTCAACATGCTGACACATAAATTCGATAGCTAGTGTATTATATAATTTTTGTTCATCATCAAGATTTTCATGGTTAAACAATATTGCAACACAGTCACTTATGTTACGGCACGATTTGACACGTTCTCCTAGATTGCTATAACGCATTGACATATCTGTATTAAAAACCGTTTCAAATTTATTTTTTACAAACAGTGGCATTAAAGCATTAATAATATTTGGGGAACCGGAACCAGCAAGTATTTGCAATTGTTCTTTTATCGCGTCTTTAACCCCATCCACCTTACACGCATCTGATAATTTTAAATACTCACCGTTTTTTTCAACAAAAACGCCTAGTCCTGTTTCTAATGGTAGGATAACACAACTATAATCTGGATTAGAGGCAACTATATGAGTATAATCTGTCAATTTAGATTGGGAAAGATGGTTATTCTGTAATATAATATTTGAGGTCTTATTCAAGAATATACTATTTGAGTAGTTTGCTGGTTTTTCCGACAGTAAACCTTGAGCACTCATAGTTTTTAGTACTTTATATCTAAAAAAATCAGTATCAAATTCACGGAAAGCTGGTGAGTTTAAACATTTATCAGAAATTAAAAGATTAGCTATATCCTCAATATCCGGCTTATTTTCTAGCAATGCTACAAATTCATCAAATAGTTCTGGATGTTGATTCTGACTTATTATTGAATTAGTATTTTCGTTTATTGTAAAGGTAACGGCACCATTATTGATTCTAATAAGCAAAATATTTTCGCCCATTGGTTCAGTTATTAAATTATTGCCATCAACATACTTAAAGTTTATTTTTTTGTCATCTGCCTCAGAATCTCGCAAATATATTTTTTGTAACAAGTTAGACATTTCAGAATATGGCATTTCACATTTAAATCCAAGCATGACACTCACAGCTTTTTCATCAAGGCCGTAGTATTCACTAAATTTATATAACTTTTCAAGCTTGTATTTTTCGGTTATACGCAAATTTAGATCTGCAATATATGCGCTCATAGTGGTACATATTGAATCAAGAAATTCATTGACAGTATATGACTTATCTATTGTATCACATATTAATGACTCCACTTGATTTAACTTAAGATCTCCGGAATATTGATCAAAGGGCTGTTCGCCAATAACCTTTACCCCCATATTATATGCCGCCATTAAAAAGTTATTTCTAGTATGAATAGCACTATCTAATTTATAGCCCTTATTAGTCACCGCTTTATATGCTGAATCTTCTAGCAAAGATTTTGCAAAAGCCGACAATTGTTCTGCTAATGAGGTAGCATTTAATGTCATTATTCTGCTTTGCATTTCTCCTTGCGCCCCTTCCACACATTTTAACAGTGGATCCGTCAACCCAATCAGACATTCTACTTTTATTTCTTTTTCGATGTCATTGTTTTTCATAATGTGGAAACAAAGTATTTCAAATAAACTTTTTGTATTTATAGCTAATTCCTCACCGGCACTTATTTTGTCTTTGAAGCTAGCGAGAGCTTTGTCGAATGCTATAAATTCTTCTTGCCCGAGTAATTTATTAGTCTCCACATATTCTAACAATGTAGATATTAATTGGATAAATTGCGCTGAGTCTTTTTCTACACCATCGGCCCCAAATATTTCTTTGGTAAAGCCATCAAATGCTGCTTTCTTATCATTACTGCGTTCATCTTTAACTTTGCCGAAGGGTAGCACTACCATTGTGCTTTCTTTATTTGTCAGCTCTTCATCCATTGCCTTCGCCCCATTTTTTTTATTACTTATGCTCTGTCTTTTGGTTTGACGTCTTAAAATAAAGAAAGTTCAAAATGAGTGCGTATGCAAAGATCCAGCACAACGTCAGCAGCACGGCAAGTCACAATTAACGGAAGTTAAAACTTAGTTTGGCCGGTGGTTTTTTCCTTTATAGGCATTATTAGTTACTTCCTTTGGAGGATTAAGAAACTTATCTATTACTCG
>Ga0206973_1018_pt1 | contig 48555 bp, 48 predicted proteins | sample Alteio_BWOrgHeat_83_FD_152927 | JGI IMG/M metagenome (GOLD analysis project Ga0206973, IMG submission 152927) | Enriched cells from forest soil in Barre Woods Harvard Forest LTER site, Petersham, Massachusetts, United States -... | ecosystem: Environmental > Terrestrial > Soil > Temperate forest >...
AATGCCTGGCCTAATAATACTGATTCTTTCATATTTTTTGAGTATTGCGCACTAACTACACCAGCAAAATAAAAAGACATAGGAATTGCTGCTAAAGTTTTAATTAAAAAAGCATTGGCAACATCTAAAATACCGGCAATATCTGAAAGGGAAGCGGTAGAGTTTAGCTTTTCCAAATTACCTACCGCTGATGAAAACTTAGATACTACACCAGTCGCTGCTGAGATTGCCGCTAAAGTAATCATCGCTACGGCTATTACAGGTCCACCAATTAATGGTCCTAAAATAGTCACAATAGCAATAGCTAAATTCATTCGAAAATATTGTATGTTTGATTCATCTGCTATTGTGCTTGCTCCATGCCATAAAATTTCTAAATTTTGAAGATCTGCAATGTTTTCATCTTCTGAATTACCTAGTCGTGCAATACGGCGATTTTTGTTTATAATTGCAAATATCTCTCTTATAGCTGTTATGGTTTCCCTGGGATTAAACTGAAATTCGTCAGCAGGGTCACCTATACGTTCAGATATAGCGTTAAATTTATACCTAAGTACAGATTTTTCAGAAAGATCTTCTCCAATGGCATTAGCTATGCCTTCATAATATTTTTTTGGTTCAAAGTCTTTTTGTTGTTCAACGTCTCTTTCAGTGGTATCACCGCCAATACTTCTCATGAAAACATCAAAATGTTCTGATTTAGTGTGTATATCTCTGTTATTAATCAGATTATCAATAATTCGCTTTATTTTACCATCAACTTTTAGTTCTTTGATATATTCATCGGTAGATAATCTAATTTTTTCTTTTGCCTCTATTAATTTAGTAAGATTTTCCTCATTCATATTTACATGATTTTTTCTCATGTCCGCAAGGATCTTATTAAAAGATTTAAGTTCCTCGCTAAATTGCATAATAAATTCTTGACTTTTTTCAGGCATATCACACCCCGATTATTTTTAATACGTCCAATCGTAAGTCTAGACTATTTTTCGTGACAATATGGCATCTTATAATATATATCTACGACTTAACGAACTATAGTAATTCTCAACTTGACCTACATAATTAAATTTTAATTCATGTGGTGGAAAAAACGTTACCACACCAGCAAAATTTACTGGAAATATTGCTGCCGCACTAGTATAATTTCCACATAAAGCAAATTATAAAGGTGTAATTGCATGTATGTACATAGATCGGCCCAGGATAGTATTGAATCATCGCTACGAAGAGATTGTGTTACAGCAATCTTGGGTCCACGTCGTGTTGGTAAAACTAGCCTTATAACGGATTTTTCTAAAGGGGTGCAGGATGGAATCTGGTGTAGAATAAATTTAGATCAGCGAAGCACGCGTGAGCGCATCAGTAATCAAGAACTGGAGCAAATTATTATCGAGCAATGCGGCCAAAATATTGGCGCTCAGGAAAAAATCTGGGTTGCTATAGACGAGGCACAAAAATCCCCAGAATTATTTGAACAGATAAAAATTATTTATGATGAATGGTTGGAAAGAGATCCTAAAAAAATTAAATTTATTTTAACTGGATCTGGCCATTTATCCTTACATAAATTAAGCACCGAAAGTCTCGCTGGCAGGATTGAATTATATTATTTGCAACCATTTACCTTGCGAGAATTAGGTGCGATTCAAAACGCCAATATAGAGACTAGTTCACTATTAACTTTTTTAAATTCTACTGAAACAGACTCTCTTCCAGATAAATTAGATGCTGCAATTAAAAAAATATTACCATTTAAAGCCACTCTAAATAATATATTACGCGAGTCACTAATTTGGGGTGGCCTGCCAGTTGTAACGCAGTTTTCGTCTATTGATGAGAAAAAAATATATTTAACTAATTACATAGATACATATTTAGAACAAGATGTTCGAGCAATTAATACTATATCGGATTTAACGTTGTATAAGCACATGATGGAAATAATTGCGCAACAAACCGGTTCATTAAGAGATGACAAAAAAATTACACAAGCTTTATCATGTAATATTGAAACTTTAAAAAAATATAGGGGTTATCTGCAGTCAACCTTACTATATATAGAAATATATCCCTTTATGGATGCTATGCTGAGTAAACTTGTAAAGTCTCCAAAAGGATACATGCTGGACAACGGTTTAATCAGTAACTTGACCGGACTTTATGATTCTGCGGCCTTAATTACTACAGGTAAAATCGGTAACAGATTTGAAAATTGGTTTATCCTAGAATTACGCTCTTGGTTAGAACAGCAACCAGATCGCAGCGAGATTCACTATTGGCGGCTATCTTCTGGTGCTGAGATTGATTTTGTTGTATCTAAAAGACCGCATGTATATCCATTTGAAATAACGTATGCAGAAAAATCAGAGCGAAAAAAGATTGCTAATCTAATAAAATTTATGCATGTTGTGCCAGATGTAGCTTGGGGATTTTATATTTACAATGGTAAATTTGAGGTGGATCTAGTCAATAGAATTATCTTTTTGCCGGCTTGGAGTATTTAATTAGGACACAAATGTTATTTGGTCAGGCATCGCTGTTAAGCTCTTTAATTAAAGTTTGTACGTGCTTATCAATCAAAAATGGCGTTTGCAGCCATGGGTCATCATGTTGATCCCGCGCGCGCCAGCTAATTATCTTGCCAGCATAATCAGGAAAGCGCTGCTTAAATAACTGCAATTGCTCATCGGCATCGGTACATACTACTATATCGGCAGAATGCACCGCTGCAGCTTCACAACGTTTTGGATAACGCTGTGCACCTACCGGAATAATGTTTTTTGCTTCCAAATAACGCAGCACTGCCTTGGCAATCGGCCCGGGATTCAAAGAGTGCTCCACATCCGATAAACCACCAGAATCTACCTCGATCTCTAGACCAGCTTGCTGAGCATAATAAATAGCCAGCTCTTCAGCTAATCTACTGCGATAATAATTACCCATGCATACAAAATATATTTTAGTCATACGCGTAGACGCTTTTGCGAATTTAAATTGGATTTAGGAACACTCTGTCCCATAACCACATAAAATCTATCATATCCTGGTTCCAAATATTGGTCTCTAAATGATAAAAATTCATCCTCGTTTCTCAAGCTTATTTTTGTAACAGGCAGTGGTAGATTTGGATCGTAAAAGGTAAACTCGCCTGAAACGTTTTTATGCAAACTAACAGAATGGTTACTATTAGTCTTGTCACTACCTAGTGAAAATTGTACATATAAACTAGAGCTGCTTTCTTTACATAACAATGTTATAAAATCTATGCCCATATTATAAGGAGAGTATGCTATACAATTAGCACCGCTAAATTCAGCATTAATAACATGAAAATCTTGTTTGTCAAAATCTGATGGGGTATTGTTTAAAAAGATATTATTGGAAACCCCCGTTACATCTACATTATTTTGAAAATGGAGTACTAATGATATAAATCTTGTTATATCTTGCTTCTGTTCATAAGAGTAATCAAAAATCCCTAGCTGCAACAAAAATATACATCGATAAAACCAACGTAAATCATCCTCCTCTACAATTATAGTTTTATAATTTTGCCTATCGCTAATAAAACTGCATAATAAAAATAATGAACTCAAACCGTAACATAGGCCCGATGTTATCTCGTTTATTTCGTGCCATATGTCTTCAAGACTGTCTTCTTTAAAAAAATTAAATATTTTAACTTTATTGTTAGTTGCCGTATGACAAAATGCAAGTATACATCCAATTAGCTTATCTTGATTACAAATATAATAACGCCAGTCTGTAAACTTAGTTTTTATAATTTTATCAATTACCGTCGGTTTACTAGTTAGAAGCTTCTCGAAAAAACTATAGCCAGATCGTTGGAGGCTTATGTTGTGCTCTATGTACTTAATAATGTCACGCAGATCAGTATTAATTCTATAGAAATTTTCAGAACGTTGCTGCAATTTCGCAAGCATTACATCAAGATATCTTACATCCAAGTATTTTTTAAACTCAATAATTAAATTATTAGCTATCGATATATTATTGTTTATGCTTTTTTTTTCCTTTTCTTTTTCTTTTATCGTCATAAGGTGATTATTTCTCATGATTAAATCCTTATAGTTAGTGCTTGTACAGGAACCCAAGCCATTCGACTGAGACAGTACTCCGTTCGTGAATTATTAAGTATACGGCATCGCACAGTTCTCGACAAATGCTTATTAACTAGTTAAAATGGCTTGTTTTCTAATGGATTCCATATTAAATATGAATAAGATTGTTGTAGCAGCACTATATAAATTTGCCCCATTACATGACTATAAAGATAAAAAAACCCCTTTATTAGATTTCTGCCTTAAAAACGGAGTTCGTGGCACCCTATTACTCGCAGCCGAGGGTATTAATGGTACTGTATCAGGCAAACGCAACTCAATTGACAGCCTACTAACATATTTAAAGTCAGACCCACGACTAGCGGATCTCGAACATAAAGAGTCTTATTGTGACGCACAACCATTTTATCGCACGCGCATAAAACTAAAGAAAGAAATTGTTACATTAGGCGTACCTGGCATAGAGCCACACAACTTAGTTGGTAACTACGTCGAGCCAAAAGCTTGGAATGAGTTAATATCTGATCCTGACGTTTTGCTAGTAGACACCAGAAATAACTATGAAGTTGGTATTGGCACATTCAAAAATGCAATCAACCCTAATACAACCACATTTAGAGAATTCCCTGCATTTGTAGAAAAAAATTTAAGTCATGCTAAAGATAAAAAAGTTGCCATGTTTTGCACTGGCGGGATTCGTTGCGAAAAATCTACTGCATATTTATTGCAGCAAGGTTTTAAACAAGTATTCCATCTTAAAGGCGGCATTCTAAAATACCTAGAAGAGGTTCCGGAAGAAAATAGCTTATGGCAAGGCGAATGCTTTGTGTTCGACAATCGCGTTTCGGTAAACAGTAGTTTAGTAGAGGGCGAATATGATCAGTGTCATGGCTGTCGTAATCCGCTATCTATTGAAGACCGCAAGTCTGAGTTATACCAAGCCGGCGTGCATTGCCCGCATTGTTATGCATCACTAACTGCAGATCAACTCGAACGTTTTAGCGAACGCCACAAACAAGTGCAGCTGGCAAAACAACGCAATCAACAGCATATAGGTTTGGCGTATGACGAACACTAAAAGAATTTTAAAATTAGTAGACTACAATGATCCTATTCTGCGCCAACCGACGTTGCCAGTGCAGTTTCCACTTAGCGCAGAAGATAAACAGTTTATTGAAGACATGAAATATTCCATACACCCAGTACAACTTAAAGCGGTTGATGCGCCATGGGACGGGGCTAGTGGAATGGCTGCTAACCAATGGGGCATAAACAAAAGTATATTTTTATATTGTCCATTTGGTGACACTAAATTTGATTTAACAGTGGTTATAAATCCAAGTTATGAGGCATTACCTGGTGAAGAAACAGATTGGGAAGGCTGCTTCTCGGTACCTTTAGCCGCTGGAAATGTTAAACGTAGCGCTAACATACGTGTCAAATATCAAAATGAGAAAGGCAAAGTAATCGAAAAAGAGCTTAGTGGCTGGGCAGCTCGTGTATGGCAACATGAAAATGATCATCTGAATGGATTTTTGTATGACGATCCTCGAGCTGGCAAATGTTTAGAAAAAAAGGAATTTACTTCACGTGAAGCTGTCGACGAATTTTACGCGACACTTAGAACAACATGAGTGGCTTCATACGTGGCATAGAATCACAACATGAACATGCAGCACAAATAGTCGCACGTGATACTAGGCCGCTGGGTGTTCGTTTTGCAGAATTTATATGCACGCCTATAGTTAACCTAATTATCTATTTTTCTGCGTTTGCATGCGTCTGGATTTTTCCAGAGTACACAGATTTAATTTTTATTGTTAGTGCTGGATTATTCACATTCAGCATAACCCGCAAGTATGTCTTGCCATTCAAATTACCGCAATCATGTAGTCAGGTAGATTTTAATGATCCTTTGCCTGGTAGTACCAAACCTGGGCATGCTAGTGGCATTTCATTCTTTGGTAATGATCGCACCACCCAAGAAGAGTTATGGTTTAGTAATAGCGATATGCGCACCCACGTTTTGATGTTCGGTTCAACTGGTAGTGGTAAAACCGAAGCCTTAGTCTCGTTAGCATATAATTCGTTAGTACAGGGCAGTGGCTTTATTTACGTCGACGGTAAAGGTGATAACAGCTTATACGCCAAAATCTTTTCTATGGTACGCAAAATGGGACGCGATGATGATTTGCTAACCATAAACTTTATGACCGGTGCACGCGACGTTATTGGCCCACAAGCAAATAGACTTTCGAATACTATGAATCCATTTGCAAATGGCTCTTCCAGCATGTTATCACAGCTCGTGATAAGCTTGATGGACGCTAGCAGCTCCGATCCTAGCGGCGATATGTGGAAAGGCCGCGCGATCAACTTTGTAGAAAGTTTGATGAAAATTCTAACAGCGATGCGTGATGCCGGACATATATTGTTAGATGCAAATTCGATTCGCGATTATTTTATCTTGGATAAATTAGAATCTATAGTAATAAACAAGAAATTCCCTATAGGCAGTACTGGCTTATTTGCCCCCCTAGACAGCTATCCGAGCCAAGTTACCGATCCGCTACGCAACTATGTAATTAATTTACCTGGTTATAACCCATCTAAAAAAGGCAATCAAGCTGGTGAAGTACTGGAACAACATGGCTTTATTACCATGCAATTAACACGGGTATTCGGTTCGCTAGCCGATACTTATGGTCATATATTACGTACTAATCTTGCTGAAGTGGATTTAAAAGACGTGGTATTAAACCGCCGTATTTTAGTTGTATTGTTACCAGCATTAGAAAAATCTCCGGAAGAACTCGCTAACTTGGGTAAGATCATTATTGCATCTTTAAAAGCCATGATGGCAGCGGGATTAGGTGATGCTATTGAAGGTGATTATCGCGACATCGTCACACGCAAACCGACTAACTCACCGTCACCATATTTATGCATCATGGACGAATATGGTTATTACGCAGTAAAAGGCTTTGCCGTTGTTGCCGCACAAGCACGTTCGCTAGGATTTTCTGCAGTATTCGCTGGACAAGATTTGCCAGCATTCCAAAAAGCTTCTAAAGAAGAAGCTGCCTCAATTGGTGCTAATTGTAACATCAAAATTTGTATGAAGCTCGAAGATCCGCAAGAAACCTGGGAATTTTTTAATAAAGCCGCTGGTGAAACCTATGTCACCAACGTTAGCAGTTTCCAGATGAATCCAGGCAGTATGACAATGAATTATATGGATAGTCGAAATACTTCGGTGGATAGAAGACAACGTATAGAGTTATTAGATTTGAAAGATCAACGCGAAGGTGAGGCGCATATTTTTTTCAAATCTAAAATTATTCGCGCTGAAATGTTCTATGCGAATCCAAAATCTGTTAAAGCATTACGACTTGGTCACTTTCTAAAAGTCGAGACCCCACCTGCAAATGACTTAATAGCCTTAAATGAACGTCTTAATAAATTCTTAAGTATATTCAGGAACTATGATATAACAACCCCCAAAATTGCGCCAAATGAAGATATAGCTATACTAAAAAATTCATTTGCTGAATCATATGGCTTACGACCATTTGAACGCGGCATTGCAGGGTTAATAGGTTTATTAGAACATGATATTGCTGCACATCAATCTTTAGCACAAAAATATTATGTCCCGGAAGCACCTAAAGATTCATTATCTATTTTTACTGCAGTTCCAATTTCAGATTTAATAGAAAAAATGATTGGTAAACATAATGTTAAAACCTTTACACAACCACTATTACGCGGCGATTCACTAATAAAAGATCTGCAAAACATCGAACGCCTGGCTGGAAAACCAGAAGCCAAAGCAAATATAGTTGCTGATGCGTTGTTAAAAGAACTAGAAAGAATGACAACATTCCCAGGGGATGCTAAACCTATAGACTTGAGTAAAGATCAATTGTTAACAGATATAAACCGTCTACTTATGCATCTTGGTAGCGCGCCATATACACCACCTATTCTGCATGAGCCAATAGCAAAGTTGGATATTTTACCAGAATTACCAGAATTCCCAGATTTACCACCCATACCTGAATTTAGCGATCTGCCAGATCTATCAGAATTAGGCTCTCTGGATCAAAAAATAGGTAATCTAGATCTAGGAGATTTTGGATTTGAAAATATGCCTATTTTTAATGATCCAGAGCAACTGAAACACTTAGAAAAATTATTAGACGACGATTTGATTAAAGACGATGATACCAGCGACGAATAATTTTAGTGACTTTGATCTTTACTGCATGAACCGTGCATTACAGCTAGCCAAAGAAGCTGCGGCGCTTGATGAAGTACCAGTGGGCGCGCTATTGGTTACCAACCATGACTCGCAAATTATTGGGGAAGGTTTTAATAAACCAATAAGTAGCAATGATCCAACCGCACATGCCGAAATTATAGCAATACGCCAAGCTGCTCAAGCTATAAATAACTACCGGCTGGTTAATACGACACTTTATGTAACGTTAGAACCTTGCGCCATGTGTGCTGGTGCATTATTACACGCTCGTATCAACCGTTTAGTTTTTGCCACCCATGATCCCAAAGCCGGAGCTATTGGCGGTGCCATGAGTTTATATTCTGCCGCGGCATGGAATCATAATGTATCTTGCGCACATGGTTTATTAGCCGAACCATGCGGAAATATATTGCGGGATTTTTTTAAAGCACGACGTTAATTAGAAACTTTGTATAATTTGATCCAATTTGGATAGAGCATATAAAGGAATATTTAACACGTTTCCATCGAGCTTTAAATTGCGACCAGTTACCTTTATGCTTAAATACGGATTGTATTTATTTTTATATACTTGTAAACTTTTAGACTTATTGGCAATTCCAGATTTTACTTCAACAGGTATTACTTTATCTTCATATTCAATAATGAAATCTATTTCTGCTTCGCCATGGCTTGTCCAGTAAAACAGATCTCTTTTGATCTTGAGTTCTTGTGCGACGTATGTTTCTGTTATAGCTCCTTTAAATTCACGTAATAAATCGTCTTTTTGTAGCATTATCCTTGGGTCTAGCTTAGCAACTGCACCAAATAAGCCAACGTCGAGCATGTATAACTTAAAAATTTGAAAATTGCCATATGCCTTAAGTGGCAATTGTGGTAAATTAATATTCAGCGCTTTAGAGACTAATTCAGCTTCTACTAGCCACTGTATCGCTTGTTCAAACTCTTGTGCTCTAGCACCAGTCCGGATCACTGAATACACAAATTTTTTGTTTTCTTTTGCTAATTGATTTGGGATGGCGTCCCACACTTGCGAAATACGCATTATTTGATTTGCAGGAGCATGCTTTGCAAAGTCTAATTTATAGGCATCTAATATTTCATATTGTTTTTCTCGAATAATTTGCCAGTCAACCGGTGTTTGTAAATATACATCTATTACTTCAGGCAATCCCCCAACCATCATATAAATCTTGAATAAATCAAGCATTTTGTTATGCAAAAAATCAGAAATGGGTTGGTGAATTGTTATTTGGTCTAATATACCAGATAATTGATTTTGACCTAAAGCCCATAAAAATTCGCTAAAATCGAAGGGGTAAAGGTATTTAATGTTTACCTTTCCTACCGGAAAACCTTTGGTATTTAATAATTTTACCCCCAACAACGATCCTGCTGCACATATGTGGTACTGATTCGCCTCTTCATTAAAATATTTTAAGCAATTTAAAGCATTAGGGCATTCTTGAACTTCATCAAAAATAATTAGTGTTGAACCAGCCAATATTTTTTGACCAGTATGCACAGCTAAGGTTGAAAGGATCTTCTCTGGGCTAATATCTGATTCAAATAAGATATTCAAGGATTTATCGCGATCAAAGTTTAAACATATATAGTTTTGGTAGTTTTTTTCAGCAAAATATCGTAGTAAATATGTTTTACCCACTTGCCTCGCACCCATAAGCACCAGTGGCTTTCTGCGTGGATCTATGCGCCATTGTTCAAGTTCCTTGATTAATAAGCGCTCCATATTAGGCCTCCAACAATTCTTTCCCATATATTAGTATGAATTTATGCTTTATGCAACATATTTACGTACTAATTAATGCCGACACATACATTAATTCGTACGAATAAACGCTAAGTATCCGTACTTGCTTTAAAAGCTTATAGTAAAGTCAAATAATTGACTTTTAATGTATTTTATGCGACTATGCCATAATAATTAATTATTTGGGGCAGGATATGTGGTCTAGATTAAAACGTTTGAACAGATCAATGGGTAATGAGACCGCTAAACATTTAGTAGTGATTAAACCAATTATAGCACTTGCTTTCTTAATAGCCATAGCAACTCCTTTCTTAATTATATTCAGTCCATTCATTGTAGCCGTCGCAATTATATTATCTTCAATATTTATTACCTCAGCTTTTCAGGCTGCTAAACGCAGAATCGGAAATTCATTATTTAAAATATATTCAATGTTATTCCCAAATTCAGCAAAAACATATACGGAAAAATATGAAAACGAACGTGGTTTGCAACTAAAAAATAATTGTACAGATCCAAATAAAGATCCCGATCTAAGAATAAATTTTGGACCTGATGATCCACGTATATTAATGAACGCTTTATTAGATGAACCTAATATTGAAAATCTTAACATGAGCGGATGCCGCATAGGCGATGCCGGTATTATACAACTAAAGCGACTTTTAGAAAATAACACTATTAAAACTTTAAACTTAAGCTGCAATTCAATAACTGATATTGGCATGAAAAATCTTTGTACTAGCTTGAAGGACACAACTGAGCTTGAGACATTAATTTTATCTAACAATAAAATAACTGATGCCGGGATAGAGTCTATTGCAAATCTTTTAAGAACTAATACAAAACTTAAGATTTTAGACGTTAGCGGTAATGAGATAGGCGATGACGGAGCACTTGCTCTTATAAATGTTGTAAAAGAACATGCCAGCATTAGCAGCTTTAACCTAAAAAATAATTTTAAAATGACCTTAAAAAGCAATCTAGAATTTATGTCTTTGCTAGCAAATAAGGAGTTTACCGATATCTATTTAAACGCTGAAGCTATAACAGAACACGTATCAAATACCACCATACTAAACAACCATAATCTTGTTAATTTAAGTATTAGTGGGGGATTTAAGAATAAAGAACAAGCATATTTAGGGAGTTTGATAGGAAAAAATCCGAACCTTGCGAGACTAAGCCTCAGCAGCACTAATATAGGTAGAGGTATGCAACTGCTAGCTAATGATTTAAAGATTAATAAAAGTCTTACAAGCTTGTACATATCTTTTAACCCCATGGATAACATAAAAACACAAATGCTTGCGAATGCTTTAGCTGAAAATACCACACTTAAAGAATTAACTGCGCATTCTTGCAATATATCTGCAATAGGTGCGTCATATTTTGAAAAAGCTATAAAAAATAACCATACGATTGAGGATTTGAGCTTGGAATATAACGATTTTAACTCAGGTCTGTTTTTCAGAAAAAATAAAACTTGTCAAGCTTTACTGCAGGCAGTAAAAGAAAATAATTTATACAGAAAAGAAAAAGATATCGCTAATAAATTAACTTTAAAAATTTAAATACCTTTTTTAAAGCACGACATTAATATACTGATCTTAACCCCACCTACTGATCCACACCGTACACGACAAAAAATGACTCCCCTCCTCCCTAGCCCTCCTTCCCAAACAGAGCTTTGGGAGGAGGGAATATGAGTCGCAAGTGCAGTGTTATTTGCTAATAAAAATTACGATTATAAATTTATCATATCCATAGCAGACTGTTATTAAATTGGAGGTGAAAATTAAAAAATTAACAACACAAGCCAGAGAATTAAGAAACAATCAAACAGCAGCTGAAAGATATTTATGGCAACATTTGCGCAAGAGGCAGTTAAGTAATTACAAAGTTAGAAGACAACATGTGTTCAAAAATTTTATTGTGGATTTCGTTTGTTTAGAAGCAAAATTGATTGTTGAAATAGATGGTAAAAATCACCAGGATCAGATTGAGTATGATGCAAATTGTATTTGCGACTCATATTCCCTCCTCCCAAAGCTCTGTTTGGGAAGGAGGGCTAGGGAGGAGGGGAGTCATTTTTTGTCGTGTACGGTGGTAATACCCTCTGAAAAATTAACTTTAAAAATTTAAATACCTTTTTTAAAGCACGACATTAATATACTGATCTTAACCCCACCTACTGATTCAACAATTTATAATAAAATAATCTATGCTACATAAGACGGCTAGTGGATTTTACTTAGGGGTGTCGGCATGCGCTTAAAAGACAAAGTGGCAGTTATCACAGGTGCGGCAAGCGGAATCGGCAAACAAATGGCAGAAACTTTTGCTGCCGAGGGCGCTAAAGTTGTGATTGCCGACTTAAATTTAGATGATGCCAATGCCACAGCGCAAGCCATAACTAAGAATGGCGGCATTGCAATGGGCGTAGCAATGGACGTAAGCAACGAACAACAAGTTGAAGCAGGGATTTCTGAAGCAATTACTGCATATGGCGGCGTAGATATTTTAATAAGCAATGCAGGAATACAATACATCTCACCAATAGAATCTTTGCCTTTTGCAGAATGGAAAAAAATTCTGGCTATACAATTAGATGGGGCATTTCTTACTACTCGAGCCTGCATCAAAGACATGTATAAACGTGGTAAAGGTGGTTGTATAATATATACGGGTTCAGTACATTCACACGAAGGTTCCCCATTAAAGTCACCCTATGTAACTGCAAAGCATGGTTTACTCGGCTTATGCAAAGTTATGGCAAAAGAAGGCGCAAAATATAATGTACGTTCTAATGTAATATGCCCTGGATATGTACGTACACCATTAGTGGAGAAACAGATCCCCGAACAGGCTAAGGAATTAGGTATTACAGAGGACGCGGTGGTTAAAACCGTAATGCTAAAAGATACAGTTGATGGCGAATTTACAACTACAGAGGATGTAGCACAAGTCGCATTGTTTTTAGCAGCATTTGATTCTAATGCTCTTACTGGTCAATCTATAGTAGTTAGTCATGGCTGGTTCATGCAATAATGACTATAAATAATGAGATTATAAAGTCTTATAATGAAATCTTGTATATATTAGAAGGCGGTGGCGCCTTGGGTATTTATCAAGTTGGGGTATGCAGTGGCTTGTTAGAGCAGGGTTTAGAGCCTACATGGGTTATTGGCACCTCAATTGGTGGTATTAACGCTGCAATCATGGTTGGTAACAAACCAGAAGATCGTATCCCAAAGCTTAATCAGTTCTGGGATTCGATTGCACTGTCATTACCAAAAATAAGCTCCGGATATGACGCGTCTGAACAAAGAATCTGGGAAAACATATTTAGCAGCGAGTGGTCACTTATGCTAGGAATTTCAGGTTTTTTCTATCCACGTTATCCATCGCCACTAACAATGACCAACCTTACACCAGATAAATTGAGCTTTTACGATACCAGTGCCTTACGCCGCACACTAGAAAAATTTGTAGATTTTAAAATATTAAATTCTCGTAAAGTTCGTCTAACATTAAATGCAACACGCGTTGAGGACGGCCAGTCAGTTGTATTTGATAACTCTACTCAAGAAATCGGACCAGAGCATATTATGGCTAGCGCAGCGTTGCCGCCAGGTTTTCCAGCTATAAAAATTGATGACAATTATTACTGGGATGGGGGATTACAATCAAACACTCCTTTGGATATAGTGGTAAAAGAAAAAATTACTGGCAAGCTATTATGTCTATCCATGAATCTATTTTGCCAAAAAGGCGCTATGCCTAAAAATATTTTTGAAGTAATAAAACGTACCAAAGATATTGAATATGCTAACAGTGATACAACCGTTATTAATTACTTCTGTGAATTACTAAAATTACGAAAAATGTTAGCGCCAATTTGTTTGGATGAAAATCTAAACAAGCAACACTCAGATTTAGCAAATGTTTGCTCTCTGTATTTTCCACCAAGTTTGAATATGGCGCGCTTTCATTATAAAGATTCACCATATGATTTAGCAGGTAAAGATTTTGAATTTTCTGCACAATCTTTGCAAGAACGTTTAACTAAGGGATACGAAGATGCTAATAAAGCTTTAAAAGATCCGACTTGGTTAGATATGAAAGACGATATTATAATTAACAATTTTTAAATTTCAGAGAGTATGACATGAATATAAATGAAATAATACAACAATCATTTGCAATGCCATTTTCTGAACCGGCATACCCTAAAGGCCCTTACAGATTTATTAATCGCGAATATTTAATAATTAAATATGAAACTGATCTCGATGCTATAAAACGCATTGTCCCAGAGCCGCTAACGGTTACCGATCCCATTGTCAATTTTGAGTTTATACGTATGCCTGACTCGAGTGGTTTTGGCGATTATACGGAATCAGGGCAAGCGATCCCGGTTATGTATAATAACCAGCCAGGAACTTATGTGCATTCTATGTACTTGGATGATGAAGCTCCGATAGCTGCCGGACGCGAAATTTGGGGATTCCCTAAAAAACTTGCTAAACCTAAAGTAAGCATTGCAGGTGAATCATTGGTAGGAAAACTTGAATACGACAGTTGTAATGTTGCAACGGCTTCGATGGGTTATAAATTTTCTAAACTTGATACCAAAACAGTATTGAATTCTATGCTACAACCAAGCTATTTACTGAAAATCATTCCGCACGTAGATGGTAGCGTTAGAGTGTGTGAGTTGGTGACTTATACCTTAACCGAAATCACTGTCAAAGAAGCATGGACTGGACCAGCAGCTCTAGAATTACGTCCGCATGCCTTAGCACGAGTAGCTGATCTACCAGTACGCAAAATCATATCTGCAACCCATGCTATAACCGATTTAACCCTACCATACGGTAAAGTCGTAGTTGATTATTTAAAGTGACGCATAGTATTCTGTAATCAACGCCGGAATTGTCTCAATAACAATCTGCGCCTGGGCATCGCTTATAATCAAAGGCGGCATAATTCTTAGAACATTGTAATTAGCAACATTAAAAATTATGCCATGCTTTAATGCGATCGGTAAAATTTCGCGGCACGGCTGATCTAATTCAACGCCAATCATTAAACCTTTACCACGCACCGATTTAACATGCGAGTTAGTACTTAATGCTGCGGTTAAACCGGCAATAATTTTAGCACCCTGCTTTGCAGCATTTTCATAAAGTTTATTATTAATAATTTCGTGAACAGTAGCTATACCTGCAGCACAACTTAAAGGGTTGCCACCAAAAGTAGAACCATGACTACCTGGTTGAAACAAATCACAATATGGTTTACGAATAATACACGCGCCAATAGGTACACCATTAGCTAAGCCTTTAGCCAATGTTATGACATCAGGTTTAATCGCCTCATGCTCAAAACAAAAAAACTTACCTGTACGGCCCATGCCAGATTGAACTTCATCTACCATCATCAACACTTGCAAATCATCACATATTTTACGTACTTGTGTTAAATAATTTTTACTAGGCACTCGAATTCCAGACTCGCCTTGGATTGGCTCTAGCAACACGGCAACAATATCATGATCCGCTTTAAGTACTGCTTCTATAGCTGCAGCATCATTATAGGCAACACGCACAAAGCCAGGTACTAATGGATCAAAGCCTTCTTTTGACTTAGAGTTATCGCCCGCAGTAATAGCTGTCATAGTGCGACCATGGAAAGCACCTTGCATTACCAGTACTTTGGGATTAGCTATGTTTTTACTATGGCCATATAAACGCGATATTTTAATAGCCGTTTCCACTGCCTCAGCACCAGAGTTATTAAAAAATACTTCAGAGTCCATACCAAATAATTCCGCCAACAGGTTACTTAACTCAATCTGTTGCGGGATTTTCACCACATTAGACGCATGTATAATCTTTGCAGCCTGGTTTTGAATCGCATTGGTAACAGCCGGATAATTATGTCCTAAACCAGTAACGGCGATACCACAATAGGCATCTAAATATTTTTTACCATTGCTATCATACAAGTACACGCCTTCACCACGATCAAATTGTACTGGCAATTGATTATAAGCATGCACCAGATGATTTTTCATTATGATTCCAAATATTAAGAGTTAAAGTTAATTGTCACAAAATCCCAGTTTACTAAGCTCCAAAAAGCTTCCATATATTTTGGTCTAGAATTACGATAATCAATATAATACGCATGTTCCCATACATCGCATGTTAACAATGGAATGTTAGGCGTAGTTAGAGGCGTTCCCGCATTACTAGTAGTAACGATTTCTAAACCACCTTGTGGATTTTTTACCAACCATGCCCAACCCGATCCAAAAGTTGCAATTGCACTTTTAGTAAATTGATCTTTGAATTTATCGAAGTCGCCAAAGCTTTTGTTAATAGCTGCCAACAAAGCGCCTTTAGGCTCACCGCCACCGTTTGGGCTTAAGCACTTCCAATAAAAACTGTGGTTCCAATCTTGTGCGGCATTATTAAAAATAGCCCCAGCAGGTTGCGTTTTAATAATTTCTTCTAATTTTTTATCTTCTAATTCAGTGCCAGCCACTAAATTATTTAAGTTTGTAACATACGCTTGATGGTGCTTGCCGTAATGGTACTCTAAGGTCTCGCGTGAAATGTGAGGCTGCAAAGCATCAAGTTCATACGGTAGGGGTGGTAAAATAAAGGCCATAACTATCTCCTTACTCTAAAAGATCAGTTTACATTGTAGCTAGTAGTTATGTTACAATCAACGTCTCTAATAAATATGGCGATAATAACATGGATACGACAGAACTTATTAAGCAACAAATAACACGCAACCCAGTTATATTATATATGAAAGGCACCCCACAATTCCCTATGTGCGGATTTTCTGCACAAGTAATACAGATTTTAAAACAACTTAAAGCCAAAGCAAGTTACGTAAATGTATTAGAGAACCCTGATATTCGTGTAGAGTTACCTAAATACGCACAATGGCCAACCTTCCCACAGCTGTATATCCAGGGTGAATTGGTGGGCGGCTGCGATATAGTAATAGAATTACACGCGAAGAACGAACTCTTGCCTTTATTAGAAGCAGCTGATGCAATTGCAGAGAAAGCGGAGTTTGAAGCGGCTTAATTAGGTGCACAACTATAGGGATATTATTTCAGTGCCAAGGATCATCAGCAGACTTATAATGGCTATAGGTGGTTTATGTAGCATCATAAACCCTACTTTTGTAGCGGCAGCTTTGCCAAAACAAGCTATGGTTCCAGGTGGAGTCGCTATTATAGAGTTAACAACTAAACAGCAACAACCACCTGAAGTTAGATATTTAGGCCATCGTGCCTTGGTTATGAGGGCCCCTAACAAACCTAATACATGGATTACTGTGATAGGTATACCGCTTTCTACTCAACCAGGAGTCCAAAGCATCGAGATCCTTAATGCCAGCGAACAGCTTACCAAAACATTTATAGTTAAATCTAAAAAATACCCTACAGAAAAATTAAAAATAAAAGACCAACGCAAAGTGGTCCCATCCCCACAAGACTATGAAACTATTGCAGCACAATACTTAGAAACCATTAATACCTACGCTACTTGGCGCGAAACAGCATTAGAATCACTAACGCTAACATTACCAGTGACAGGCAGAAAGTCTAGCCCGTTTGGTTTAACCCGCATCATGAATAAAATCCCAAAAGATCCGCATTCTGGGCTAGATATTGCAGCTGTGATTGGTACAAAAGTATCCTGCCCGCGTAATGGGCGTGTGTTAAATCTTGGGAATTTTTTTTACAGTGGCAACATGGTATTTATAGATCATGGTCAAGGATTTATTACCAGCTACTGCCATTTAGATAGTATTGCTGTACATAAAGATCAAATAGTAAAAGCTGGCGATGTGATTGGTACCGTTGGTAAAACAGGACGTGTCACTGGCCCACATTTACATTGGTCAGTTAGTTTGAATGGAGCGAGGGTTGATCCGCAACTATTTATAAATGAATGAAATCGTAGATCAAAATGCCACAGACTATTTATTTAAGATTTTTGTCTTAGCGACAGCACTAGTGTTTTTTTGGATTTTAGAAAGTGTTTGGAAAAATGACAGACGCTGGTTAGTGCCTATTATTGTGTTTCCGTGTACCATATTTTTATTTGTTTTTAACTATTGGGAAGAAACGCGCGGCAAATGCTTTTTTGCAGCACTAGCGTTCGTGATTATACTATTAGTAAGTGGAGCAGTAGACTTTGAATTGTTCGCGCAACTAATGCACATCCTTAAGATAATTGCATTCTGGCCTTACTATCTGACCTCAGCTATGGCGACAGGCTTTTTCTCAACCGCGTACAGTGATGTTTTAAAAATTTTAAATCGTTAAGATCTTGTTGTTCTTTTACAGAAGGGGGAACCGAAACACGTTTTTTTGCTGTAGCTTCGTAGCGATCACGAGCTACCTGGTAATATTGCTGCAAAAATCCTTCCGAATTCATAGCAAAATTAAATGGTCGGTTGCCTTTACTTTTAAATATTACCCAGCAAGCTTCAAGTAAAGCTAAATCCTTAGCTATTTGCTTTAAATCCACGTTAGTGTCGCCAGATAATGCAACAGCTATTTTGTCTTTTATAAGCTGTTGTTCCGCTTTAAAATATCGAATTAGAATCGGCAACAACTCTGGATCAGCTTGATGCAAAGTCGCAAAATCAACCGATAATTCATTATCAGGAAGATCCATAACGTCCAGTGCACGCTCAAGTTTAAATATCTGAACTTTATTGTAAAATGCCATAATGGGCCGTGACAATATCTCCACGCCAGAACCAAGCAAGCTTATAGGGGCAAAAATAACTTTAACCGCAACATCAACCAAAAAACCAATTGTAGTGCGTTTTGGATCTGGGTACAGGAATTTTAAACCAGCAATTATTATAGCCCCAATCAATCCAACGCTTAGAGCTGGGCTCATAGCAAATAATACTATTGGACCTGTCAAGCCAAGCGCTGATAAAAATAAAAGTAGTATTGTTCCCGTCATAAAAATTAGCCCCATCAAAGTTTTACCTGCAGCAAAAAGAATTTCTTCAAATAAAGATCTTTGAGAGTTGAAACCATTAAGAAATTTTTCGTTTGCTAATTCTTCGGCTGTTTTTGCAGCAAAATCAATATACTCATTAACTTTTTTCATAGCATTATCATACGCCGATTTAAAAAGAGTATCGTTTTCTATTAATAACTTAGCATTTGGGTCGATATAAACTTTTTTTACGGGATCATATCCCATATCTTGATCCATTTCTGCTAAGAACACTAGATCAATTAGATTTAAATCTTTTCTAGCAAGAAACGCACGCTTTTGATCTAATTTTGGGAATTTTGCATTATTAACTTCATAATCAGCTAAAAGTGCTGCACCTACAGGAACAGTAAATGATACATATCCCATAGCGTACATTAAAAAGTTCGCAAACCACCCAATACCAATGTAATAGCATGCAGCTGCCAACAGCAAACCTATAATAGTGTTGCCAAAAACAGACAGACTTGATTTTTTTGTAGCGCCAGAAAATGGGTAGCTAACAACGGCAGCGACGTTATCTATGGTCTTGCTAATCGTGTGTTCCTGGCGATGCTTTTGCTCAATTTTATTAAGTTGTTGCTTAATTTTATCGTAATCTTTTTTTGCATTATCCATAAGCAAGTCTTGAATTTCTGGCATTATTGTCCTAGATTTATTAATGTTATTCTTAACAGATTCGAGGCAATTGTATCACGCCTAACGTTCAAAATGAATGCCATCACGAGGCTATATCTAGCAAGCGCTGCATCTGATCTTCAAGCGTAAATTTTTCCATAAAAATCTCGTAACAACGCTCCGCCATTTGCTGTGCTTGCTGGGGATGCGTGAATATCCACTGTATATGCTGATCGATTTGTGAAAAAATTCCTGCCGCGTCTTGCTCCACGTCAAGATATAAAACATTGTCTCCAAAGTGATCGATAACAAACTGGTTTTTATCAGATATAACTACTGTATTAGCGCCAACTGCCTCAAAAATTCTACCAGTTGGAGTACCGGTATCTAAATGATCGCGCGCATGAAAAATTAAGGTAATACCAGCTTGGTTGTTAATTTTTAACATTGACACACCATCAAATGGAATCGAGCCGCGATACGATTTTGGCGTATGCAGCCAGCGATCCGCTTTGCCGTAAACTTCAAAATACCCGGTTTGATCTAGTTTCCTGAATACTTCGATATATTTGTCTTTAGAACGAGTATCATCTGAAATATCGCCGCCAGGATAAAATAATTTTTGTGGTAGCTGCGCTTTAAAACCGGTACGGTGTACGGTGGGGCGCCAATTAAATCCCACATAATCGCGACCGCTAGTTTCATAGGCTTCTTTTAACTGCTCAATTTCTTTAAACGCCGGTAGTAACCCAGTAAATTTATAATGCTCATTATTTATTAGTTTTAGTTTATTGTTTGCATCCCTATAAATATAATTAGAGCTACTCTGATCTAAGACCAAGAAGTTAGGGGCTGCAGTTATAGCTGGCACTTGTCGATCTATGGTAAGGATAAAATCCGGTTGCATGGTAGCTGCTGCTAACGCGGGTTTATCTGCAATAAATTTATCGTAAAAGCTATCACCATGGTATGCACATACAAATCTAACGTTAACACCTAGATTCTGCATCACCATTATAATTCTAGAGCCCAGCTCTCTTTCACCAATGCCACGACGCCAAACCAGCAGCATTTTGACGCCAGGATCACGGACTACATATTGTGTTTTAAACCAAGCTACAACAAATGGTTTAGGGTATAAATATATTATTACTGAACACAGAATTAATATTGTTGTTAGCAACAGTAATGTTTTAGCAATTAAATTATTTTTTTTTGACGTCCTTGTCATTCTTGTCATTCTTGTCATTCTTGTTATTTCTTCTTACTTTTACGAATATGTCTCATCATACGATCGCGTTTGTATTGCTGTCGCGGCGTCAAAACATTACGTTTGTCAGCATATGGATTGTCTCCAGTTTTAAATTGAATGACTACTGGAGTACCCTGTAATTTTAAACGATCTATAAAAGCTTTGATCATATAGCGCTTATAACTATCTGGAACGTGAGCCGTTTGGTTACCGTGAATGATGATGCGCGGCGGATTATGGCCTCCGGTATGGGCATAACGTAACTTAATCCTGCGACCATGAACTAAAGGCGGTTGATGCGAATTTACAATTTCTTCTAGTAACTTAGTCAATTCTGGAGTTGGCATATCCATCATGGCAGATTTATAAGCGCGTTTGATCGAGGTGAAAATATTACCAACACCAGAGCCGTGTAATGCCGAAATAAAATGCTGAATCGCAAAATCTGCAAAATGTAAACGTAATTCTAGTGATTTTTTAACATCTTCGCGTTGTTCAATAGTCAAACCATCCCACTTGTTAATTACGATTACTAACGCACGCCCCGCTTCAATTATAAAATCTAACAAGCTTAAATCTTGATCTGAGACACCACGAGTGGCGTCAATCATAAGCACAACTACGTTGCATGCCTCAATTGCTTGTAAGGTCTTAACCACCGAGAATTTTTCAACGGTATTGTCAATTCTAGCCTTACGACGTACCCCAGCAGTATCGATTAATGTGTATTGCTGACCTTCGCGTTCAAACGGGATAAAAATACTATCACGCGTAGTTCCAGATAACTCGGATACTATAACACGTTCTTCACCAAGCACCCTATTTACCAACGTAGATTTACCAACGTTTGGCTGCCCTACAATAGCGACACGTATACCAGGATAACGCTCTGGATCTACTATATCCGTAGCCGGATTAAGATCAAAGTCTACTAAGATTTGCTCTGTTAATTTAGTTAAACCGCGCTTTTGATTTGCGGCTATTGGGATTGGATCACCAAATCCAAGGCTGAAAAAATCGCTTAATGCTAATTGTACATCTAAGCCGTCAATTTTATTCACAACCAGATGAATTGGCTTGGTTACTTTGCGTAATTGCCTCGCAAATGATTGATCTAATGCAGTAACACCGCTCTGGCCATCAACCAAAAACAGCACGATGTCAGCCTCAGAAATCGCTTGCCAACTTTGTTTGGTAACATCATCATCAACTATCTGATCTGTGCCACCCACGCCACCCGTATCAATAACTATATAAGGTTTTTCCCCAATACGTCCTGCACCGTATTGGCGATCACGTGTAGTCCCAGGCAGATCTACTACCAGGGCATCACGAGTTCCCGTTAACGCGTTAAATAATGTCGATTTTCCAACGTTGGGGCGTCCAACGACTGCAACAACTGGTACCACCTTAGCTCACCTCTATAGCCACCAACTTGCCGCTACATCCTAGTATATAAACAATGTTGTTATTAACAATTGGAGTAGCCTCTACTCCACGCGAATCTATTACAAAACGTCCTACAATTTTACCGGTACTTTTATCTAACCAGTGAACTAGACCATCTTCATCGGCAACCACTAAGTATTGTCCCATGATAACCGGTTTAGTTAAACGCCGCCCTTGTAACTCATTTTGCAACCAATAAGTGGCACCATTTGGAACATCCAATGCCACCATGTCGCCATTGGTAGACGCGACATAAATTAAGTTTCGGTCTACAGCAAATCCAGCAAACGATGGTACGGCGCGTTCCCAGATCAAGTTTCCATTAGTAAGTGTTAGAGCAACAATATTACCTTGATAACCGGCCGCATAAACTCTATCCCCTTGAATAACTGGATCAGCAGTAACATCAACCATACGCTGTAGATCAGTAGTTCCTTTTGGTCTTGAAACATCTTGGGACCACATTACTGTGCCATCGGTTTTACGCATCGCCAATAATTTACCATTAGCAAAGCCAGCAATTACCGCATCACCCTGTACCACTGGAGTGCTGCTACGACGCAACATCAAAGGCGGCAGATTATGCGTAAAACGCCATAGTTGACGCCCATCCAATAAACTCAACGCACTTAAACCACCATCCATCGTGTGAATGTAAACCACATCGTCAGCAATTCGTGGTGTCGCTAAAATTTCACTAGTAGTGCTTGATCGCCACAATACTTTAGCAGTGCTTAAATCAACCGCGATAACTTTACCGTCGTTAGTACCAACAACCAATTTATTCTCAGCTACAGCAGGTCCTGCAGACACTGGGGCTTTTAAATCTAACTGCGACGATGTAGCGCCAGTTTCTTGTTCAATAGCCACCACCGTGCCTTTATAATCAACGGTATATAACTTACCACCAGATTTGGCTAGCAATAATTTGATATCTTTACGATGTGTACCCTCGCCAGCACGCACAGCCCATTTACTATGCGTGGCAATCTGCGATGGCAGTATTGCCAACGGCTTTTTATCAGGCAAATCAGAACGTTGATCCATCTCGGTGCAACCAACCAAGGCCAGCATTAATATAGCTGCTAGCCAACCGCGTTTAAGCATGATCCTCGCCTCCTAAATCTAACAATTTAGCTTGCAAGGAAGGCGCCTGCGCGCCGGGAGGTAAACTCTCTAATGCATGCATATAAGCAGTTTTCGCTAAAGCTGGTTCGCCCTTAGCAACGAGTATATCGCCGCGCGCTTGAGAATATAAAGGGATATACGCGGCAGCAGGATCTTCTGCAACTAATGCCAATGCTTCATCTAACTTGCCTTGTTGTTCTAATACCCTTGCTAAACGCACAGTCGCTATATTGGCAGCAACTTTTTTTGAACCTTTGTGCTTAATTACCCATTGCAATTTTTCAACAGCTAAATCTAGATTGTTTTCAGACACTGCGATTTTTGCAAGCATCAGTGCGGCTAACTGTGAATATGGGGTACTTGTAAAATCGGCCACTAATTGACCGCCCTTAGCAATAGCAGTGGTAACATCGTTTTGATATTCAGCAACCAACATTTCCTGATATATCTGTGCGGCTTGTTGCAAACGTATTGTTTTGTTGTTTTGCCAATAACGCCCACCAAATAAAACTACCATAAATACAACTACCGTAAGTAAAATACTACGATTATATTTTTGCCATAATTGTTTCAATGCCGCTAATTGTTGATTTTCAGATTCAAAAGCTTCCATTATATGTCTCCTAAAATTGTCTGAATTTGATCTATTGCTACTTGTAGCTGCGGACCATCGTTACGCAAAAATTTAACACTAACGGTGTTATTAGCAATTTCATCATCACCGACTATTAACGCAACTTTGGATCCACTTTTATCGGCCTTTTTAAATAAGCTAGTGAAGCTGCCAGTGCCCATATTGGTGAATAAACAGAAATTTGGTAATTGATTGCGAATTTGCTCGGCTATAATTAGACGCTTCGCGTAAGCGGCCTCACCAGTACAGATCAAATAGCCATCGATGTTATTGGTAATATTTTGCTGTGCGATTTCTAACAATAGCAGCACCCGTTCTAGCCCCATAGCAAATCCTACACCTTGGGTATTTGGGCCACCAAGCATTTCTACTAAACTATCGTAACGACCACCAGCACAGACTGCCGATTGTGATCCAAGTTGATCACTAACCCATTCAAAGACAGTACGATTATAATAATCCAGGCCACGTACAATTCGTGGGTTTACTGTAAATTTAATGCCTATGGTAGTTAAGATACTCTGCAGTTCTTCAAAATGCTGTCGCGATGCAGTATCGATATAATCCAGCAACACTGGGGCATTGGATATTAATTGCTGCATATCAGGATTTTTGCTATCGAGAATTCGCAGCGGATTACTATTGAGCCTACGTTTAGAATCTTCATCCAGTGACGCTATGTTGTCTTGAAAATAGGAAATTAATTTCTGTTTATAGGCATTGCGGCTCTGCATATCGCCAATGCTATTGATTTGCAGAGTTACAAAGTGATCGATTTGCAACATTTTCCATAATCTAGCGCATAAAGCCAACTGCTCAGCATCAACATCCGGTCCTGGTAAATTAAAAGCCTCTACCCCAAATTGGGTAAATTGACGATAACGCCCTTTTTGTGGCCGTTCATATCGACACATTGGTCCAAGATACCAAAGCTTTTGCTGCTGTTGATTTCTAAATAAAGAATGTTCGATCCCCGCGCGAACACAACCAGCGGTACCTTCTGGACGCAACGACAAACTCTCGCCGTTTTGATCTGCAAAAGTATACATTTCTTTTTCGACAATATCGGTAACTTCACCAATACTGCGCTTAAATAATTGGGTACGCTCCAAAATTGGCATACGAATCTCTTCATATGCATAATTATGCATTATCAAGCGTATTGCTGCTTCTAAATGTTGCCAAGGCGCGATTTGCTCTGGTAACACATCTTGCATGCCTTTAACCGCTAGAAGCTTAGAAATAGTTTCACTCATTATTATTAGACTCTTTGTAGGCTTTATATTCCATTGATTCCGGGAACATGTTCTTTAATTGTAAAACGGCGCTTGCTAATTCATCATTACGACGTAATTTTTTATAAGTCTGAATTCCTATCCATAATCCACGCGGTGAAGGATCAGAAGCTGCTCCTTTATACATATTCAAATATTGTGCAGCGGCCGTAGTATTATTACGTGACAACTCCATTGCAGCTAACTCTAAACTTGCAGAACTACGGCTAGGGTCATGTTGTAATGCGGTTTGCAAATATGCGTAAGCTTTCTGTGTTTCTTGAGCTTGTAATGCACATAACCCAGCATTTTCATATACTTCAGCGGTCTTTATATATTGTTTGTCCTTAAGCGCGCTGTTAAAGGCGCGATCAGCTTCTTTATAGCGAGCACGACGACATAAGAACGTACCGTAATTATTATAGTAACGTGCCTTACCATCACCATAGCTTATAGCTTGCGTATGATGTTTCTCGGCTTCTTCTATATCTCCAACCGTTTCGTAAAAATATCCCATCGCAGTATGTGCCTCGGGTAATTTTGGTTTTAGTTCTAGGGCATGTACAAATTTTTGTTTGGCCCGATTAATTTGGCCTTGCTCAAGATATGTTTTACCCATCTCGACATTCAACAATGCCGCTCTGTAAAAATCAGCAGGTGTGTTTTTAGCAACTGGTAAAGGGGGATTTTTATCTTTTTGCGAGCTTTTATTAAAACAAGCAACTATAAGCAATGGTAATACTATAACCGCTACAAGTTTAAGTTTCATCTACAGTTACTCCTGTTGTTCTGTAATATAACGCTGACTGCGTTTAGTGCGATCTAAGACTTTACCAACTAGCTGTCCACATGCAGCATCTATATCATCACCACGAGTCTTACGCGTAGTGCAAACCATATCATGATCTGACAATACGTTTGAAAACTCACAAATAGTATCTGTATCAGAACAAGTATAAGGCGCACCTGGAAAAGGATTAAATGGGATTAGATTAATTTTGCACGGTACACCGCGTAATAATTTTACTAATTGTTTTGCATGCTCCACGCTATCATTAATACCCCTAAGCATTACGTATTCCATGGTTATAAAATAACGTTTATTGCTCGATACATAACGTTTACATGCAGCCAATAATTGTTCCAATGGATATTTTTTATTAATGGGAACTAGCTCACTACGTAATTCATCATTTGGTGCGTGTAAGGATACCGCTAAAGCAACGTCACTTTCAGTCGCTAGTTGATCGATCATCGGCACTACACCAGAAGTGCTAACTGTCACTCTACGTCGTGGCAACGCATAACCATGCTCGTCACGCATAATAGCCAATGCTGGAACAAGCGCATCGAAATTTAATAGCGGCTCACCCATTCCCATCATAACAACATTGGTTATCTCAGTACATAATGGGCTATCGGTAACTTGCCGCAAACGATCTCTTGCAACCCAAACTTGCCCAATAATTTCTGCCACAGTTAAATTGCGTGCAAATCCTTGGCGTGCAGTAGAACAGAACGTACAGTTTAATGCACATCCTACCTGTGAAGAGATACATAACGTACCACGTTTTTTTTCAGGAATAAAAACTGTTTCAATTAGACTACCACCAGGTATTGCCATTAACCATTTACGGGTCCAGTCTTTAGCGACATGCTCAGAGCTAATTTCAGGGGCTTGAATGACACAATTTTCTTGCAAACTGGTACGCAAATTTTTGCTCATATCAGTCATTAAATTGAAATCAATTATGCCGCGGTTATGAATCCACTTCAATAACTGCACTGCCCGATATGGTTGTTCGCCACGAGCTTTAAAAAACTCCTGGAGAGAATTACGATCCATACCAAGCAGATTAGTTACTGTTTGCATCTTTGTTACCTATTTACGTGCACAAATTTCTTGTGGTGTAAAAAAGAATGCAATTTCAATTTTAGCATTTTCTAGACTGTCGGATCCGTGTACCGCATTAGCGTCAATGCTATCTGCGAAATCTTTACGAATCGTACCAGGAGCCGCATCTTTAGGGTTAGTTGCCCCCATAATGTCGCGATTCTTTAGAACAGCGTTTGGTCCTTCTAATACCTGTACTAAAACCGGGCCGCTAATCATAAACTCTACTAAATCTTTAAAAAACGGACGTTCTTTATGGACTTCATAAAAGCCTTCAGCTTGCTGTCTGCTAAGTTGCAGCATTTTGGCAGCGATAATGCTTAAACCAGCATCTTCGAATCTTGTATTAATCTTGCCAATCACATTTTTGGCTATGGCATCAGGCTTAATAATGGAAAGTGTACGTTCTACGGTCATTCTATGTTACCTCAATAACTAACTCGGTTTCTAATTGAGGCTCATTATACGCTGAAATCACCCCCGACTGCTATAGGAAAATAGCCGCCCATTGTTTAGGCGTTGGTTTAAGCGTTGGTTTAAGAGTTGGATACCGTGTTGGCTGTTTTGTAGGCACACGTGTTGGCTGTTTTGTGGGTATAAATGTTGGCGAATTGGTAGGTGGAAGTTTTGCTATACACAAATTTTCAAAACATTGCTTGGCATCGTCAGGGCAATCTGAGCAAATTTCCTTAGTATTATTGGCCGCCTTATATGGTTGATCGGTTGGACTTGAATCAAATATAAATGGTTTGCCGTCTTTACCTAAATGCTGAATAAGACAATAAAATGAATTGGGCTGCCCTAATTGATTGTATGGACCAGGTTTACCCGTTAGTTTACAGGCAATTTGTGATATACCAGGTATAAGTAACGGCGGTAAATAATTATTAAAATTACGACATCGTAATCGTACTCTGGGAGAGATTGTTAAGGCCTGACAAGTAAGATACTTGTACCAATAATTAGGATCTGGGTTGCAACGCGAATAATCAAAACAGGGTCTTTGAAATCTTGTCCTGAAGTTAAAGATCCCGACTACATCATTAGGTCGATCATTAGTACTATCAAACAAGTACCAACCCCACCCTGCCAGACGTTCAGCCGTAAAGATCGGATCCCAGATCATAGATCCACAAATGTCACCTTGCACCCAACACATATCGCCATTTTTATAACCTGATGGGCCTACCGAATTAAACCATGTGTCCATCTTAGATTGCAGCGTAGTATTATATGTAACGTATCTAGAGCCAATTGAGGGTGGGAGCTGCGTGCTGTTTACTACACCACTCCTTACCTCATTTAGCGAATTTGCTATTTGGTTACCCTCCGCTGCGCTGATTGTAGTACGATGAGTAACGCTATAGTCTGCAGAGGTTTGGCCGATCAATAAAGATGTCAATAAAGCTATAATGTTCATACTATTCCCTCAGCAATAACTAGATAGGAATGCTCATAGAAATACTAATATCCCTATGAGCCCGACTTTTTTACTGACGTTTACTAGCGTTTAGAAACCTTTGCCTTCGATTTTACTATGGGGGCACGCTTTGACTGAGGCCCAGCGCCTGATGGCGGCATTGGTGCGTTACTACGCCCACCGCTCATGCCAGGTGGCGGCGTTCTCATCCCACCGGGGGACGATGGCGTGTTCATATCGCCATTTTGCGGCATTTGCACATTCGAGTCCATGCCCTGATTCATATCTGACTGTTGCATATTATCATCAGTTTGCATAGATGGGGCCGGTGGTGGTGGCGGTGGAGCCGGCGGGATGATTTTGGAACCATCTGGACCGGTAATCGGCGGCAAGCTCGGTGTCGATTGATCATAGGCATCGGCGTAAACCATGCCGGCCATTAGAAAGCTTACTGCTAGAGCTATAACTCTAACGCGTATAAAATTTCCGTTCATATTAACTCCTTTTAGATTTACTATAGTAGTGTAATCTGAACCTCAAAAAAAACAAAGTCGGAGTGGGCCGATAAGCCGGGTTCTGTCGTGGACAGTCATTCATCTGGGATACTTGTCACCAAGTACCTCAAGCAACCTACCCGAACCCAGTGTGGGCCACACTATTAGGTCCCTATTTGGTCTTGCTCCAGGCGGGGTTTGCCATGCCATTAATGTTACCACTAATGCGGTGCGCTCTTACCGCACCTTTTCACCCTTACCAAACAAATACTAGATTTATTAGGCGGTATATTTTCTGTGGCACTTTCCGTAGGCTCACGCCTCCCAGGGATTACCTGGCACCTTGCCCTTTGGAGCCCGGACTTTCCTCCCTACTGCCTACGAATAAATCAGTAGAGCGACTGCCTAGCCCACTCCTGAGCACAGGATACAGATTAGTAGGCTTACATTCAAGATCTATTTATCGACATATAGCGCGACTTGCCTTAAAATGCTCAATACAGTGCCTTAACTTAACGAGTAAATTCATGATTACACGTAATATATTTATATTTATAACAGTATGCTGCCTTTCTGGATGTATGCAATCAACCGGCGTATCAGGCCACACTGGTACAAACCAGCATTTAGCGCTACAACAAGCCGAAAAACTGATGCAACTTTCCGAACAAAGCCCAGACCAACAAGGTGCTACTTATAGGCTGCAAGCGATAGAGCATTTAATCTCAGCCGACAGTATAGAAATTGCAGAGCGCTCGTTAAAAGAGGATTTTAAGGGCAAGTTAGATACAAACAATACTGCATTTAAAAACATTCTAATAGCACAAGTGTATCTAGCTAAACAAGATTTAGCTGCGGCAAAGCAACAATTACGTAATATTTGGACCCCACTAAATCTACCCGAAAATTTGTTAGTAAAATTTTATACTACACGTGCTGAAGTATATAGACGCAGTGGTAATTTATTAGATTCAGTTCAGGAACGTATCTATCTTTCTAAGCATTTAAAAACTTCTGCCGATCAAAAAGCTAATAACGAGATAATATGGGATACTTTAAGTCAATTAACGCCTAATAATCTAAAAGCCCTACAAACTGAAAAAAATAGAGACGCATTACAAGGTTGGCTCGAATTCACTAGTATTACTAAACAATATGATGCAAGCCCAGAGCAATTGCTACGTGCTTTAACGGTATGGAAAGGACAATACCCGAATCACGCTGCAAACAATCTAATGCCACACCAAATCGCCGCAAGTGATGTTGCAGTCGAATTTAACAACCAAAAATTATTTAATAAGCCTAAAAAATTAGCCCTAATGCTGCCATTACAAGGAGCACATGGTAAATCAGCGCAAGCGATTCGTGATGGTTTTTTAGCCGCGTTTTATGCCCAAAGAGAATCACAATCTAAGCCAACAATACAAGTATACGACACCAGCGTGGCTAGTAGCTTATCGAATATATACAACCAGGCAATGAATGACGGTGCAGATTTTATTGTAGGACCATTAACCAAGGAAGAGGTCGATAACTTAAGCGATAATATCAGGACTAGTGTACCGGTGCTAGCACTTAATAATACTACGCGTACCGGTATTAATGATAATATTTTTCAGTTCAGTTTATCTCCAGAAATGGAAGCGCAAGCTGTAGCACGCAAAGCATGGCATGATGGACATCGCACAGCTTTAATTATAATTCCTAAATCAGCATGGGGACAACGAATGAAGCAAGCGTTCCAAAGTACATGGCTTGCTTTAGGCGGCAAAATTATGGGGGTTGAAGAGATCCAATCACAAACTAATTTAACGGCTGGTGTAAAACATCTATTAGCTGTTGATGCAAGCGAAGAGAGAGCGAAACAACTAAAGCAATTAGGTATAAAGTTTTCATTTGATCCACGGCGCAGACAAGACATAGACATGGTCTTCATTGCTACTAACGCTGCCTTAGCGCGACAGGTAAAACCATTATTAAACTTTTATTTTGCGGCAGATTTACCAGCTTATGCAAGTTCCAGTATATTTTCAGGAAAGCTGCAACCTGGAATTGATCAAGATCTAAATGGCATCAAATTTTGTGACATGCCATGGATTCTTGATGTATCAATAAGTTCAAGAAGCAACTATAAAGCAGTATCAGAATTGTGGGCACAAGATTTCGAACAGTATGCACGATTATATGCTATGGGGTTAGATGCATACAAAATTGCAGTGCAGATCGATCAGTTGACTATGTTACCTGATTTAGGAATATCCGGCATGACTGGAATGTTAACTTTAGACAAGCAGCAATACATTCAACGTAAATTAACTTGGGCTACTTTTAAAAAGGGCACGCCTTATATAAGCGGAGAGCAACGGTGAATGCGATAGTTACTGGTACCGAATATGAAATATTAGCTGCTGAATATTTGAGTCAAGCTAATTTACAGCTGCTACATCGCAATTTCCGTTGCAAATTGGGAGAAATCGACATCATTGCCAACGATGGGCTTTATTTGATATTTATAGAAGTACGCTATAGGCAACATGACAAGTTTGGCAATGCTGCAGAAAGCATTACTTTAGCTAAGCAACAAAAAATAGTTCGTACCGCAAAATTTTATTTACAGACCCATATATGGGCGCAACAATTAAATTGCAGATTTGATGTAATTGCAATTTCTAACTCAATCAAATCACCACAGATAGAATGGATCAAGGATGCTTTTCATGCGTAAAACTTTAGCAATTTTATTATCGTGCGCTGTTCTCTCGGGCTGCACCGCGGCTGGAGAATCAATACCATTTGTAGCAGCTGGCACTTGGTTTAATCATGATCGTCGTGACGCTAAGACTATAATCGACGACCAGGCCATTACTGTTAAAGCAAATCTTGCGATTGCTAAGAATAAACAGATTTGGAAAGATAGTCATGTAAGTACTTTAAGTTACAATAATGCTCTGTTACTTGTAGGACAAACTAAAAGCCAAGCATATAAACAACAAATAGAAAAGATTGTGCAACCAATATCTGGCCTCGGTACAATTTATAATCAAATTACCGTAGGACCTTTAATCTGTTTACAAACTCGGGCCAATGATACTTGGATCACGACGCAAGTAAAATCAAGAATTATAAGCAACCGCAACGTGGGAATAAATCGCGTCAAAGTTATTACCGAAGACGGTGTAGTATATTTAATGGGTGCCTTAACCCCAGACGAAGAGCAAACAACTATAGAGATAGCGCGTCGCGTTCCATGTGTGAAAAAAGTAATCACAATAGTGGAACGCGAAGAAGAGCCAAAAAATATTGATATGGAGCGCTGTGTGCCATGTGAGCCGTATCAAGATCCGTGTAAATACGATGCACCAGGTAAATATTAGGCGGTTAGGCTAAATACCAATCACGTATTACCTATAGACAAAAGACCAGTAGTTATAAATCTCAATTATATATTTATGCTGCTAAACTCCATAGTAAGAATAATTAAGAATAAAATAATAGGTGTAGTAAAATGACGCGATATCTATTGGCCGTTATAGTCTTATTATGTGCACCGCAGCTATATGCGTTATCTTATAAAATTCAGCCAGGTAGTGATATCGTAGGTGCTGTACAGTCATACACTATACAAAAAAACGATAACTTCGCGGATATTGCCAGGAAATTTGACCTAGGTATTCTTGAATTACAAGAAGCCAATCCTAAAGTTAACCCAAATAAGCTTGTGGCTGGCACAGTAATGGTTATTCCTACTGAATTTGTATTACCTGCAAAGCCACACGAAGGGATTGTATTAAATTTAGCAGAATTAAGAGTGTATTACTACGAGCCAAACAGTAACAAAGTTTATACATATCCGGTAGGAATAGGTAAACAAGGTTGGCGTACGCCAATCGGCACGACTAAGATTGTAGAAAAACGCCCTAACCCGGTGTGGGTTCCACCAGATTCTATACGTGCTGAGGCAGCAGCCAGAGGTCACGAATTACCAGACTATGTTCCTGCTGGACCAAATAGCCCATTAGGATTATTTGCTTTAAACTTAGGCTGGGATGGTTATCGTATGCATGGTACTAACGCGCCATCTTCAATTGGCTTACGTAGCAGCCATGGGTGCATTCGCATGTTACCAGAAGATATTGATGCACTATATCATCAAGTACAAGTTGGGACTAAAGTCACTGTAATTCACGAACCATTTAAGGTTGGCGTAAGAGATGGTCAGTTATATCTAGAAGCACATCAACCGTTTCCAGAGCAATACTATAATTCAGCAGGTATCACAAATCAGGAAGAAGTAGCAGATGCAGTCTTTGAGAATCCATACTCATCAGAAACCAAAGTTGATTGGTCGGAAGCACTTAAACTAATCAAAGATACTTATGGGTATCCTGTAAAGATTACGGACCTTAAACAATAATTAATTATTATATTTTTTCGATCTGCTCTTTCGTTAAACCACTAACTTTAGCAACCAGATCTATGGCATAATCCCATTTAAGAAGCTTTTTACTAGATCAGCATTTTGACCAAATATTTTTTTAAATACTACGTCGGATTTTGGATCTAAAAATTTGGATGGTTTGAATGTCATACTATACTTCAATAGCCTCTTGTGATTTAATATAACACAATTATAGCTTTTTAAGCAAATGCCCGACTAAAAAATAGGAATATTATTATGAATCTATGGACTTTTTTTTTATCATTATTTGACCGTCTTATTAATAAACTTACCAGTGTGATTACACGTAGGGTTGAAGTAGCGCAGATAGCAGCTCCTATAAAGCTAGACGCTCGTCTTCAGCTTTTTCGTGATTGTAATAAAGATCTTGAAGAATATCATGTTCGCTTAACGAAATTAGAAATACTAACATATTTAGAAACTGGGGTTGACGGTTGGAGCTTGCGTGACGATCGATGGCCAGCATTAACCCTAGAACAGAGATTAACCAAAGAAAACGCAACAAAAGAGATCAATTCTCTATGCCCTGAGCAACTAGATGCGCTAGGACTGCTATGGATGCATGGCTTAAAAGGAGATGATCTGAGATCATTTACAAACGAGTCTTTTACGAATCACCATACACAGTTACTTGAGCATTTAATTCTAGATAAAAAACAACCAATGACTCCAATAAACGCACTTAAGAAAATCAAGGATCTAACTCATGATGAAGTTTGTAACATGTTATTTGAGGCTGAAAACAACAGCATTGAGACTGCAAGCCAATGGTCAAACCGCCGCCTTGATATTATTTAACTACAGTTAGATGCGCTTTACCTTTACCAGAAGCCTTACCGCCGCTAGAAGTTGTTTTCTCATTAGATGGTGGGGCATCTTTAGTATCAGTATCATCATCATCTTCTTCTGAAAAAACCATACCACGACCGTTTTCACGCGCATAAATTGCCATTACGGCGTGTACTGGTACATATACGTCATGGGCTACGCCGCCAAACCGCGCCTGAAAACTTACTGCGTCGTTATTTAAAGAAAGATTTTGTACCGCTGGCATGGCTATATTTAGCACAATTTGCCCAGCTTCAACAAAAGCGCGTGGTACTTCAACGTTCTTTTCTTCTGCATTTACAACAATATGTGGTGTGCAACTACTGTCTACTATCCACTCATAAAAAGCTCTAATCAAATATGGTCTGGTTGAAATCATCTTTAGGTTCTCATCATTCGTTCTGCATCGGTTAAACTGTTTTGGAAAGAATTACGCTGAAAAACCCGTTCCGCGTAATTCAATATCGGTTGCGCTTGCATCGGTAATTTTACACCTAAAATTGGCAGGCGCCACAACAAAGGTGCAATACAACAATCAATAAGTGAAAATTCCTCACTTAAAAAATATGGCATTTCTGCAAACACAGGAGTGACGCTTGTTAAGCTATCACATAAGTTTTTTCTAGCTTGTTCAATTATCTTAGGTTGTTCATCTGGATTCAAAATCCGATCTACACATGAATACCAATCATGATTAACTCTGTGTATCATGAGCCTGGTGCGCCCCTTAGCAACCGGATAAACCGGCATTAATGGCGGATGCGGAAAGCGCTCATCCAAATACTCCATGATAATCTCTGATTTATATAATACTAAATCTCGATCTACTAGTGTTGGAATCGTACCATATGGATTATAACTTGCCAATTCTTCTACAGCCTTGTTAGTGGCATCTATATCAATTATATCCACCGCTACACCTTTTTCGGCTAAGACTATGCGAACGCGATGGCTATATGCATCAGTTCGCCCAGAATAGAGTGTCATTACAGAGCGCTTGTTGGCAGTCACTGCCATATGCTTAATCTCCTAAAATATTGATCATTATTAATGCACGTCTTTCCAGTATTCTCTTTTTAACAAATAGGCAAATACTACAAATATCCCTAGAAACACCAGCACCCATACCCCAATCTCACGTCGTTGGCTTTGCACCGGTTCACTAATATAACACAAAAAGTTAACTAAATCAGCCACAGCGGTATCATATTGCTGCGGCGTCATGCTCCCCTTATTGATTAACTTTAGGCCTTCTGGTGTTAAGATCTGTTCCCCCTGAAGATTCAAGAGTACATGAGGCATAGCTACCCCAGGTATAACAAGATTATTTACCCCCCACGGCCTAGTAGGGTCAACATAAAAACTACGTAGGTATGCATACAACCAATCAACTCCTCTATAACGAGCCTCCAAGGTTAAATCAGGCGGCACAATCCCAAACCAGCTTTCTGCATCTAGCGGCGACATTGCGGTTTCAATCGGTGACGTTAAATTTTTACCCACAAACATTAAATTATCTTTTACTATCTGTTCCAGAACTTTGCCTGACTCATCAGTAATTTGTATGCCTTTTGCCATCGCATCATAGCGAGTATATTTTAAACTATGGCAACCCGAACATTCATTCATAAACAATTTGGCACCGCGTTGTAATGAAGCATAATCAGTGATATCAATTGGCGCTTTAGGAAAATCTGTCGCAAAACCACTACATGCAACGATTATTAATCCAAAAATACTTAACCAAAAACGCCGCATCAATATGTTACCCTCTCTGGCACTGGCTTAGTTTTATCTAATTTACTATACACCGGCATCAGCAGAAAAAATCCGAAATATATAAATGTAAACAACCTTGCTAACCCAGTTTTAATGGGTGTAGGTTCGTGCATCCCTAAGTAACCTAGGCCAAGAAAACTAACTACAAACAATGCTATTGCTGTTTTAGATATCCAGCCTTTGTAACGAATCGATCGTACCAGGCTGCGATCTAACCATGGTAAAAATAATAAAATAAAAATCGACATACCCATTGCAGCGACGCCTAAAAGCTTGTTGGGAATAGCGCGTAAAATAGCGTAATAAGGCGTCATGTACCACACCGGAGCAATATGCTCTGGTGTTTGCATTGCATTGGCAGGAATAAAATTATCTGGCTCTAAAAAATATCCAAAAAAACCAGGCACAAAAAAGATTACTGCCACAAAAAAGATTAAAAATACCCCGAGCCCAAAAGTATCTTTAACTGTATAGTATGGATGAAACGGCACGCCATCTACAGGATGGCCATTGGCATCTTTGCGAAGTTTAATATCGACACCATCGGGATTATTAGAACCAACATTATGTAATGCTAAAACATGCATAAATGTCAGTCCTACTAGCAATAATGGCACCAGAGCTACGTGTAAGGCAAAAAATCGATTCAGAGTGACACCACTTACCGTATAATCACCACGAATAAATTCCATTAGCCATTCACCAATAAATGGCACTGCACTAAAAAGTGATGTAATAACTTGAGCACCCCAATAAGACATATTACCCCACGGCAACAAATACCCAAAGAATGCTTCAGCCATTAAACATAAAAATATTGCCATACCGATCAACCATACCAGTTCGCGTGGTTTTTGATAAGAGCCATATAAGATAGCTCTAAACATATGCATATATACCACTAAGAAAAAGAACGATGCGCCAACAGCATGCATATAGCGTATTAACCAGCCGAAATTAACATCCCGCATTATGTATTCTATAGAAGCAAAAGCGCCTTCGGCGGTAGGATTATAACTCATGGTTAACCAAATCCCTGTTACTATTTGATTAACCAACATGACTAAAGACAAGATGCCAAAATAATACCAAAAATTAAAATTCTTTGGTGCATAATAACCTGAAAGATGTTCTCTTAGAAATTGTGATATGGGGTAACGTTCATCCACCCATGTAACTATTTTTGCAAAGCCAGCCATAACAATTCTCCCTATGTCGGATTTTCACCGATTCTTAAGACTGTATCGCTTACAAATCGATATGGTGGCACTACTAAATTTAGCGGTGCAGGCACCCCCTTATACACACGCCCAGCTAAATCATATATTGAGCCATGGCAAGGACAAAAAAAGCCGCCCTTCCAATCTGGCTGTACACTACCGGGAGTAGGTTTATACAATGGGACACAACCCAAATGAGTACAAATTCCGATCAGTACAATATATTCTGGTTTAATCGATCTGTATAACTCGGTAATATATTTAGGCTGTTGCGGTTCCTCGGATAATGGATCACGCAATAAATTGTTTAACGATGGTAAGTCTGATATCTCCTCTTTAGTGCGGTGTACCACAAATATTGGTTGACCACGCCATGGGATCGTAACTTTTTGACCAAGCTCAATTTTAGTTAAGTCTACATCAATAGGGGCCCCTAAAGCTTGGGCTCTAGTACTTGGCAACCAAGAACCTATAAATGGCACAGCGGCCAATCCAAGGCCAATCCCGCCAATCACAGTAGTAGCGGCAGTCAAAAAATGTCTGCGGCTAATGTCCGTTTCATCCGTGCTCATGTCTTCCGTTAGCCTGAATATGCTAGATTTTTTATATTAACAGAATGTCTGCCATTAGGCCAACTGAGTAAAAAAACAAAACCCCCGCTGGGCGGGGGCCTGTAGAGGTCGATGTTAAGCTTAACGCTTAGAGTACTGTTCTTTCTTACGCGCTTTACGGTGTCCAACTTTCTTACGTTCGACTTCACGTGAGTCACGAGTAACAAAGCCAACCTTACGTAATATACGACGGTAGGAATTTTCTTTGATGTTTTCGAATTCTTCAGCAGAGGCTTCATTAGCGCCCTTCTTGTTCAAGAATTCTTCATCGTACTTGATTAGAGCGCGAGTTATACCATGACGAATCGCACCAGCTTGGCCCATATCGCCACCACCACGTACAGTGATACGAAGATCAAACTTGTCTGTCATTTCTACAGCTTCTAACGCTTGTTGCACCACCATTCTGGCAGTTTCGCGTCCAAAGTACTGATCTACGCTTTTCGCGTTAATCGAGATATCGCCAGTACCAGGCTTTAGGAATACGCGAGCTGTGGAGCTCTTACGTCGCCCTGTACCATAGTAAAATTTAGCTGTTGCTGATTTACTTGCCATAACTTAATTATCCTCTAAGATAAGACTTCTAAAGCTTCTGGTTGCTGAGCGCCATGCGGATGCTCTGCTCCAGGATAAACTTTTAACTTGCTGAACATAGCACGGCCCAACGAATTCTTTGGAAGCATGCCTTTTATAGCAAAGCTAACCGCACGGGTTGGGTGTTTAGCCAACAATTGCGTGTAATTCATTTGAGTTATACCGCCTGGAAATTGTGAGTGACGATAATAAAGCTTGTCTTGCTCTTTATTACCAGTAACCTTAGCTTCTGCAGCATTGATTACAATCACGAAATCGCCTGTATCTACATGCGGTGTAAATTCTGGCTTATGCTTGCCACGCAGAATCATAGCAATTCTGCTAGCCATACGACCAAGGGTTTTACCCTTGGCATCTATAATATACCAGCTTCGCTTTACAGCTTCTGGCTTTGCACTAAATGTTTTCATTACCTACAGCTCCCGTAGAGCACCGTTATATATATGAGTAGTTCGCGATTGTACGAAATCCAAAGCCGGAATGCAACAGGGGTCACGTAAATTCACCCAATTTCCACTAATCATGTAAGTTGTCTTTCACATTAATATAAGCTATTATTTAGCACATGTAATTTTAACTTTCACGGATTAGAAGGGAGCCTTAAATGGTTAAGAAAAAGCGTAAATCTTCGACTACTACCAAGACCAAAACCAAAACCAAAAAAACTACAACATCTGCAACTCCTAAAAAAAGTGCATCTAAAAGCAAAACTACTAAAATTAGCAAAGCTTTAACTAGATCTCAGCAGATCGCTTATATCTCTGAACAAACGGAACTAAGCAAAAAGGATGTTGCCGCAGTTCTTGAATGTTTTGAACCGATGATTGCTTCGCATCTACGCGGCCCAGGCCAAATTACCTTGGCGGGCTTGATGAAAGTTGTTGCGGTACGTAAGCCGGCCACCAAGGCGCGTAAAGGCATCAATCCGTTTACTGGCGAAGCAACTGTATTTAAAGCGAAGCCGGCCCGTAATGTAGTGAAAATTCGTCCACTTAAGAAAGTTAAGGATCTAGTGGCTTAAGTTATGTCAAGCAAGGGTGGTTTTTGTTAATTAGCCACCCCTACAGAGGTAGGTATTAACTTACGCCGCACAGTGCGATTTTGATCGTTTCGCACCATCCAACGTGCAGCTCCAAAGAATGTTACCAGAATAACAGAAAGCCCAGCTACCCATAGCCATGAGTTTTGTGTCGCGATTTGATAAAACAATGCCGCGATTATATATGCCAAACCAGTAGACCAAGCAACCGAGAATAAGGCCCATTTAATATTTAGCTCTTTGGCAATAACTGCAACTACCGAAACACATGGGAAATACAATAATGTAAACAACAAATATGCATAGGCTTCTATTGGTCCGCCGAAGTATTGGATCATCGCGGCCTCTGAGCTATAAAATGCATTTAAAGTTCCAACGACTGCTTCTTTGGCTATTAGCCCTGTTAATAAGCCTAATGTAGCAGGCCAATTTTCAGAGGCAATACCGATGGGTGCAAATAACGGTGTTAGATATTTACCAATATTTTGTAATACGTCATGCCCTAGACCATTTATAATTACATTTAATATAATAATCAACACGCCTGCTTTTAGTAAAAAACTCTTCAAACGCTGCCATACCTGGCGCAATAAAGCACTAAATAATGGCCAACGATAATCAGGCATTTCTATAAGCGACATCGAGGCATCTTTAGATAATATAGTGCTACGCAAAGCTAAACCAGTTAATACAGCTACGGCGATACCAATTAGGTATAAACTGAAAATTACATTTTGGCCGCCAAGCGGAAAAAAAGCAGCTACAAATATAGCGTAAATCGCCAAACGTGCACTACAGGACATAAATGGCATCATCATTATAGTAAGTATTCGTTCGCGTTTACTTGACAAAGTGCGCGTGCCCATAACAGCTGGCACGTTGCAACCAAACCCTACGATCATTGGCACAAAAGATCTACCAGACAACCCCAAGTGGCTCATTAAGCGATCCACAATGAAAGCAGCTCGTGCCATATAACCAGAGCTTTCTAAAACACCAAGGCACAGAAACATTGCAGCAAGCACAGGAATAAAAGTTACTGTGATGCTAATACCACTACCAATACCATTTGCCAGTAAGCTTATTACCCAGTTAGGGGCATTAAAACTATTTAAGCATTGCTGCATAGCGGTGACAAATATCGCCTCGGACAGATGCTCAAAACCGATTTGCAACCAACCACCAAGGTTAATGGCACAGGTAAACATTAAATACATTACGTTTAAAAATATTATTGGACCCAAAATTTTATGTAACACCAGGCGATCTACACGTTCACTTAATGTAATTTTAGAAATGCTATTTTTAACTATACTTGTATCAAGTATAGTTCGCACCGCCTGCCTTCTGTGTAATGCAATGTATACATCTAGTTCAGATGCTAATTGTTGCTGCAGTTGTGCTCGCACCATAGCAACATCAAGATTAACTGCTGCCAGCCTCTTGGAGAGAAACACATCGCCTTCTAATATACGCACTGCATGCGCTGCCCCACAATATGGCTGCCAAGCCGCAACCGTATTTTGTAGCGCCAAAGGATAATCTATTTTATAATTATTAGTGCCGTCGTAATTACGAATTTCTTGCTGTAATTGCTTTATGCCAGAGCCGTTTCTGGCAATAATAGGCACTACTGGGCAGCCCAAGGCCATTGACAAAGTTTCTATATTAATTTTAATGCCAGCGGCCTGCGCTAAATCCATGCAATTTAGCGCGACTATAACCGGAGCACCCAATTCTAATAATTGTAACGATAAATATAAATCGCGACTTAAATGCGAGGCATCGACTACGTTAATATAAATATTAGTGGTTTCTTGCAGTATATATTCACAGGTGACTTTTTCGTCCAATGCTATATCAGCGGTTGCAACAAGAGAATAGCATCCCGGCAGATCGACAACAGCAACGGATTGTTTAGTACCAAGCTCAGTATATTTACCTTGATATTGCTCTACCGTAACTCCAGGCCAATTGCCGATCCTTTGATTCGCACCAGTCAAACGGTTGAATAAAGTTGTTTTACCGCAATTTGGGTTACCGACTAATGCAATCGACTTTAACATACTGCGCCTCGGATTTTCTGATACTAAGCAGAATGTCATCATCCAGCTGAATTTGCATTGGGTCGCCTAACGGGGCTATTCGCATCACTTCTACTTTTGCACCTGGAATTAGACCACACGCAAATAGTTTTTGTCGTTCGGCCAAACTATTTATATCCAGAGCTAAAATGTTAGCTAAGTCACCAATATTTAGGTCTGACATTTTTATTTGCATTATATGCTCTAATTTTGATGAATCTAAATGAGAATGATTTACATTTTGATCTATATTGGCAATTCAGTCAACAACTTTAGTAAAGAATTCGATTTCGCGCCGTAGCTCCATTAGCTGACCATGGAAGAAATGTCCGGCATTTGGCAGAGTAACTAGAGTTTTTTGAGCATCAAGACCTTCAAACCAGTCATATACCGCCTGTGGTGTAACTACATCATCAGCTGCACCTTGTATTACTAGCCACGGGCAACTGATATTATCAAGTGTAGCATAGGGCATTCTTTCTACTGCCGGAGCAATGGAAATCAGTTGTTGTGTTGGTACTTTAGTTGCGGCAGCTGCAGCAATATAGGCACCGAACGAAAATCCTGCTAGCCATAACTTAGCATGTGGCCATTGTCGCAATACCCATGCCACAACAGCAAGGCAATCATCTACTTCGCCAACCACATTGCCATATTTGCCCTCGCTAAGCCCTACGCCGCGATAATTAAAACGCAAAGCAGTAATGCCCATATGATTAAAAGTACGCGCTACTGTAGTTACTACTTTGTTGTGCATAGTACCATCTTGCAATGGATGCGGATGACAAATAACACCAACATGCGTAACAGGCATGTCGGTATCGTGTAGTACGGCTTCAATCGTGCCGGCTGGGCCGGCGATAGTTAAAGGCTGTTGGTGCATGGAGCTTTGGTCTTATTATTATTATTTGCACTTTCAATAATTTCAGGCTCAATATTAAGCCGTTTATATGCGGGTAATAAAGATTTTTGCAAATTGGGTTCTTGATGTCTAATTTCCCGCTCTTGAATTTCGCTCAAAAAATTATGTACAAAGCTTCTAAAGTATATTTGATTTAAGCCACTATCTTTTGATCTTAAATATTCTTTAATTGCTTCTATATTGACGCCTTTTTCTATCATAGCAAATACTGCATCCTTAAGTTGTTGCTTGACTTGTTCTTGAACTGCCAAGGTCGCATCAATATAGAACAATGCCATTATATGGCCAGGAATAATTTGTGTAGAAAACACTTTTTCGACCAAAATGCGTAATGCAAACAATAGATACGCAGGACTTTCGTTATTATCAAATTTGCATATTTTTAAAATATCATAACTAGTTGCAAAAAAATCACTTGAATCTTCTAGATCATTGTATGGATTTATATTTGTTAACATAACCATAACGTCATCGATATTAGCATTCAAACAGACGCAGATCTCGGGATGCAGCTTGAGGTATTCAAAAACATTGTTATCATCACTCTTTTTTGCTAGTTCACAGACCTTACTGTTTGTTAGCAACGCCCCAACTATTGCAGGTGCTGTGAGATCATTAATCTTTGTCTCAATAATTGTATTAAACGGTACTTTAAAATACTCCATCGCCTCTATGAATTTTGTTACATTTTTTATATTTAGCCTCGCATCATTGACATTAAGCTTCTTAGTATTATTGAATGGAAATAAATCATATTTTTTAAAAAATTCCAAGCGATCTTGTTCTGGGAAATTTGTAAATTTATTTGCTAGTAGCATAAAGTTTTTTGATTCGATAAGCCTCCAACGCTGATTACTAAAAATAGCTTCGTATAAGCCCTGCTCAATAATATGAGTATCGCCAAGCAACTTAATTAAATTAACTATTGTATTATGAATATAGGTGTTATCTTCATAAATTGAAGCATTAGAATATCTGATCAATTTGATAATTAAAGGCCCTAATATCGTTCTAATATCATTAAGATCCCATTCATTATGATCAACAGTCTCAAATGCAATGCCGATTTTATTCAATATTACTGGAATATGTTTAATGAATTGAGAGTAAGGGTTTAGGCGTAAATCAATCAAAATTGAAACTGACTCTACCCATTTTTTAACTAGTATTTTATGGCTAAGCTGCATTATTTTAAGCTCTCTGCGATAATTGTTGTCAAAATATTCTAATAAAAACACTGCAGGGAAACCTTTATGCGCCAACATTTTTTTAAATTCATGTGGCGGCGTTAAGAAGAGTAATTCGTCACATTTTTCAAATAATACGTTTATAGATTCAGGAGGTATATTCATTCTCTCCCATTGTTGTATATCTAAATACAATTTATGGGTATCCACAGTAATTAACAAGTTCTTTGCTTTTGTGATATTTGCCAAAACAAATCGTTGCAAACATTCTGATAAGTCATTAACAATAGCAAATGCCTTTGTAGTATCAGTGTCATTATAAATTAATGAACCTAGCAGCAGATCTAAATATGATTCTGTGTCATTAAAGTCAGCATTTAGCACATTAATTATTTTTACAATAATCTCAAGTTTAGTTGCATCATTGCTATAATCTTTTAAAGCAGCAAATACTGTATGAGCTATTAAATTAATATCTATCTCTTGTAATTCTTCTGGCCTACTATTTCCATAAATATAAGAAATATCAAGATCAAGCTGCGTTATATCATAATAAGATTCATGATCATAATTATTTTGTTTTATGGTAACAGCCCGCATAACATCTAATAATTTTACTGCATCTTTCCCTTTCATTTCCATCTTTGATTCTTCCTATTAATTAAAACAACACATCCATTGTTAACATACTTTGTACATATTGGGCAGCATATATATTTTCACTTAAGCCATAAGTAGTGATCATAGTGGTAAACAAGCTCTTTTTGCAACCAGTTTGCATTCTAAATATTTCTTTTTTACGTTCTAATTCTTCCGCGTATTTTTTAGTAATAGCAAATTCCTGGTTATAATATTTCATTTCGCAAAGATTAATACAATTATCTGCACGCTCTAATAGCAAATCAATTTGAGCTCCAGTGAGAGATGAATCCCCCCTGCAATACCACATATACTGGTTTACTTGTATTCCAGATAGTCCCAAAGCCTGGATTATTTTTGGAACATGCATAAAACAAATATTTTCAAATGCATAACCACACCATATTTGCCATGCATGTGAATTGATCTGTTGCGTCCAATAGTTAATATTGGGATTTACCAAAGTATTTTGCTCTATTGACTCGATCCATTTTAAGTAAAACAATGAATACTGATCTATTAATCTATATTTAGATAAAGATTGCTTCGCATTATAAAAACTTACTTTACATATAAAACCTGATTCTTCTAATTCATTTAATACCTTAGAGGCTGTGCCGCCACTGCCAATTCCGGCTTTATCTAATAAATCTGTCCGTGTTAGTCCTTGTTGGCTCTTAGATAAAACTCTTACAACTTGCATATGTTTTTCATGACTATTAAATAATGAGCTATATAAACGATTGAACTCTCCAACTAGATAACCAGTCCCAGCAAAAAATTGTTGATTGATTATTTCAGTGGTTGATTGTCCTGGAACTACCTGATTTAAATATTTAGGAATACCACCCATTACCATATACAGTTCAATAATCTGTTTACGATCTAAATTTACGTTATTTGCTGCTAGATATTGCTCAGTTTCTGAAAGGTTCAATGGTTCTAGACGTATTTTTTGAGTCAAGCGGCCGTATAAACCACCAGTATCACTAATTATATTATCTATCATCCACGATGCAGCTGATCCACACACGATAAATATCAAATTGGGCATTCTAGAAAAGTAACGATTCCAATAATGATCTAGCGCAGCTAAGAAATTAGATTTAGCCGTAGCAATCCATGGTAATTCATCAAAAAATAATATAACTTTTTGCTGTCCGGATATTTTAATCACTTCTAAACGTAGTTGTTCAAAGGCATCCATCCAATCAGCTGCAATGCTAGGCATTTGTCCATGCATAAATGTATTGGCCAACTCCTTGGCAAATATTTTGAGTTGCGCTTTCTGATCACCATCCTTTAATCCAGTCATTTCAAAAAAAATGCCCTTGTCTTTAAAGAATGTGGTTATTAAATAGGTTTTACCGACTCGCCTACGACCGTAAACAGCCAAAAATTCAGCCTGTGTAGATTTACATACCCTGCTTAATAATTTTTTTTCGGTTAGTCTACCGACTATGGCGCCTGGCAACATAAAACATTAGCCTAAATTGGTTAGTTCTGGCTGATTATAGGCGATAATCAGCCAAAAGTATACTTTATCATGAGGTTTTGGCTGATTATAGGCAATAATCAGCCAAAAGTTTAATCAGCCGTAACCGTCGGCGCAGCACGCTTAGTACAGTGATAAATTTTATTGAACAATATCGCAAAGGCACCATTGCCGAGCACATTCATCGCTGTAATCATAGGATCAAACATTAAATTCAAAGTTTGAATTAATGCCAACATATCGCTAGTAAATCCAAATTGGCCTTTTAGTAATGGCCAAATTACAATCGCACCACCGCCAGGGATCCCAGCAACGCTAAATCTTGCCAACATATAGTACAAGCTAAATATTAAATATCCGCCTAAAGATGGCAGTGGATAACCAAACGATAACATTATAGCCATTGCAAAAATTGGCATTGCGATACAATCACCAATCAAGTGAAAATTCACCGTGCTAGGAATTACAAAGTTTACAACGTCAGGATCATGCACATTCTTACGTGTCGCGATTAAAGTAAACGGCATTGTCGCAGCACTAGATAAAGTACTAAATGCTGTTAAAAACGGTGGGAACATATTCTTAAGATAATTTAACCAGACACCAGTTTTGAACTTAGCCAACACAATGTACCATGAAAGTATATATGCAACTTGCAATAAAGCTACTGTCGCAAATATATAAGCATAATTGTGGATCAGTTCTTCAAGAATATCGTCATATTGCATCTTGATAACAAAACCTAAAATCATTACCGGCAATAACGGCACAACTAGCTTATTTAAGATAAATACAGTAATTTTGTTCAAACGAGTCGCGACTTGTTGGCCTGGCTCTACAAAATACGCTGAGCTTAATAAACCAAAGCCCATCGCCAATAGCATCGCATACTTACAGCTTAACCATTCTGGTAGTACTAGATTCCATAATGGCTCCAAACTACGCGTAGAAATATCCGCAACGATGGATAACCCAGCTCTATGAACGATTACATCACCAGCAAAATAACCAATCCATATAGAAATTAGATTCGAAAAGCACATTAATGGTAGCAACAATAAGATTAAACGTACTGCACCTTGTTTTAAATGCACGATACTAGAAAGAATTAACGAAAAGACTATTAATGGTAATACAAATACCAATAGCTCTTTCAAACTCAAACTAACCGCATATAAAAAGCTCTGCACCTGCGTTGACATGAACGGGCCAGCGCCAGCAGCAAATATAATTATTGCAACTAACATAACTGGCAGTCTGAATTGCCATAATTTATTGACGATAACACGCATAGATTGCACTTCCTAAAAAAATAACAAGTTCACTACCATAGCAAACTATTATTTATGGAAGCAACATATAGCCGCACATTTAGATATATAGCTATCTTACTTAAAGATAACCATGTCATTATCAAGACCTACATGTACGGTACTACCATCAGGAAATACGCCAGCGAGAATTTTTTCAGCCAAAGGGTTTTCAACCATCTGCCGCATTACGCGCTTCAACGGGCGAGCTCCAAACACAGGATCATAGCCAGCCGCTGCTAGCTTATCTTTAATGGCATCGGAGAAGGTAACTTTTAACCCCAAATCATCCAGACGCTTGGTGACCCCAGCTAATTGGATATCAACTATGCTGCGCAGCTGTTGTTTAGATAATGCTTCGAATACGACTATTTCATCAACACGATTAATAAACTCTGGTTTAAAATGTTGTCCTACTACTTCTAATACCGCTTTGCGGATGGTTTCGTAATTTTCTTTACCGGTCATTTCTTGGATCATCATTGAACCAAGATTAGATGTCATCATTATTACGGTATTACGAAAATCTACAGTACGTCCCATACTGTCGGTAAGACGCCCATCATCAAGCACCTGTAATAATACATTGAACACGTCAGGATGTGCCTTTTCTATTTCATCAAACAAGACTACACAATATGGGCGCCTGCGTACTGCTTCTGTTAATTGACCGCCTTCTTCATAACCTATATAGCCTGGAGGCGCACCGATTAAACGTGCTACCGCATGTTTTTCCATATATTCAGACATATCGATGCGTACCAGCGCTTCGTCGCTATCGAATAAAAAAGCTGCTAGTGCTTTACATAATTCAGTTTTACCAACGCCAGTTGGTCCCAACAACATAAACGATCCTAGGGGACGATGTGGATCGGATAACCCGGCACGGGCGCGACGCACTGCATTCGAGACTGCACTTACGGCTGGCTGCTGTCCAATAACACGTTTACCAAGATAATCTTCCATCTGTAATAACTTTTCTTTTTCAGAGCCAAGCATTTTACTTACAGGGATCCCGGTCCAACGCGATACCACATTGGCTA
>Ga0206973_1019_pt1 | contig 47566 bp, 47 predicted proteins | sample Alteio_BWOrgHeat_83_FD_152927 | JGI IMG/M metagenome (GOLD analysis project Ga0206973, IMG submission 152927) | Enriched cells from forest soil in Barre Woods Harvard Forest LTER site, Petersham, Massachusetts, United States -... | ecosystem: Environmental > Terrestrial > Soil > Temperate forest >...
TTTGAAAAAATAATTTTAAAAGCTTTTGATAAAGCGCCTTTACTTGAATTGCCGCCGCTTACAGGTGATAAAAAAGATCATATTTATGAATTGCGCAGCTATGAAAGCGCTACTGAAGCTTATCATGTAAACAAAGTAAAAATGTTCAACTCCGGCGAGATAGATATCTTTTCACGAATAAAAGCAAATGCTGTTTTTTATGCAGATGTTATTGCAGGCAGCCGGATGCCTAACCTTATGTATTTAACTTGTTATAACAATATGGCCGAACGTGATGCGCATTGGAAAGCTTTCGGCGATGATGCGCAAACAAAACAAATGTTTGCGATGGATGAATACAAGAACAATGTTTCAAAAGCTGATATTATTTTAATGCATGCAACTTCTTATTCTGATTATTAGTTATTGATGTGCCGATTCATCTAAAATAAAAATTGGGAAATTCTGAATAGCAATTTCCCAATTGTACTTTTATCAATTTATTTCTTCTACATTACTGTAAAACCCAAACCAACATTGCCCCACACAAGCATAACTTTTCCATCTTTTCCAACAGTGTAAGTCATTTTCTGAGCGGGTGAAGATTGTGGCACATTTGGCACATCAACACGCAACACATCATCTGCCTGTTTGTAATTAAATGCGCCCCACTGATCCCAGGTTTTATTAAAAATTATTGTCCAGGTATCGCCATGCCATATTGTAAAGAAACCATATTTACCGGCAGCAAGTTTCTGGCCGTTTATGGTAACATCTTTACTTACTTCAAATACTGTTGCTTCGTTTGCGCCTGCACGCCATACGGTATCTTTTTTAGGTTCAACACTTACGCCAACTGTTCTTCCTTTTAAAGAAGGTTGGCTGTAGTCGATACTTACTTTGGTACCTGATTTAATTGTTGCAGAAGCCATTGCCGGCGGGCTCGGACGTTTGGATTTATCTTCCGGCGGTTTGTTCCCGCTTTGCGCATGTGCATTTATTCCCATAAACAGCATGCTTGTAACTACGGCAAGCGACAAAATTTTTTTCATAATTAATTTTTTATTGACTGGATTGTTTACATGCAAAAATTAGGCAAAAAGCTGTTATTAAAAAGAAAAGCTTATAAATGCTTCAGAAAAATTGTTGAGCGGCACGAACCTTTATTTCAACATCACTTCACGAATATATTTTACCGGAGCGCTGCCATAACTAAGAAATTTTTCATGAAAATCTTTTAAAGAATAATTGCTTCCCATCTTATTCTTATAATCATCACGCAATGCAAGAATATCGCTTAACCCTGTGAAGTAAAAACACAACTGCGCCTGCGAAACAGTGGCACGGTGATATTTTTCTTTTATCTGTCCATCCTCCTGGAAAGTTTCATTTTTTAATAATTTATACACGTCATCTTCTGAATAATTCAAACATTGAATGCCGTAATCAATTAAAACATTACTGCATTCCCGCAAACGCCATTTGTATAAAACCAACCAAAGCTCCGGCGCATTGTTGCCCCAGCCGTTTTCCATCATCATTTGCTCGCAATAAACTGCCCAGCCTTCGATCATTGGCCCGTTTCCAAAAACGGATTTTATAATGCTTCCCGGTTTGTTATTGTAAACACCTTGCATACAATGTCCCGGCATTCCTTCATGAATGGATAAGAATTGTAACGAGTAAGTATTGTATTCGCGTAACTCGCTTTCTGCATCTGCTGCAGGCATTTTAGAAAGATCCATTATGTTGTAATAAGTAACACCCGATTTTTGATAAGGCGGCGTTGACTCAGCATTCGCCAATGAAACACCGGCCATATATGCAGGCATGATGCGCACCTTTAAAGGATTGGCTGTATCGTAATTAAAAAGATCTTTTGCCTTGATGAAATATTCAAGGTCATGAATGAGTTTAGCTGCAGTATCAACAACTGTTTGTGGGGATGCATGATTCAAAGCAAGTTTATCAAGAACTGCTTTTATCAAAGCTAAAGAGTCCGAAGGTTTTGGTGCAGTGCCATAATATTTTTTCCAAAGTGTATCAGCAATAATAAACATTTGCTTATTATAGTAATGCTTTGCAGAATCTGCTTTTGCAAACATTTCTTCAGGAGTATAATCTGTTACCAGGTCGTATTTGAATTTCTGTGCAAATAATTCCTTTCCTATTCTAAAATCGCTGAATGCATAATTCTTATCGGCACTTATATTTTTCAAAAAAGAAACATAGTTTTTTATAGCATCTACAGTTAAAGCAATGCGGTGATTCAAAGTATCTTTTTCTTCATTCGTAAGTGAAGATGCTTTAACAGAATCAGTCATCGAAGCACCAAATACATCCAGGCTTCCTTCATTCTGATCGATTGCCAATTGCGTATATTCTTTCGTTGGATGATTAATTATATTACGTGCTGCTATATAATATTCGGGAGCATGTTGAATATGCGCAGATAAAGCCTGTAAACGTTGTGCGAGTGGTGCATAATTCTGCGTAAGCAAATAATAACATTCACCGCCTAAGTTATAGGATGAAGGATCTTTTTGTTGCGATTTGAATGTATCAATGTACCAGGTATTACTTTGCAACTGGTTTTGAATGATGTTGTAATCGATCTTATCATTGTCTGAAAGATCATCATACTTAAACGTATGCAGCGAATCAAGCCATTGCTTTGAAAAATTTACTGAACTAACAAAAGAATTGCTGTCAGGTATTATGAGCTCATCATAATATTTTCCATAACCTGCATAAATAGCTGCTGATGGATTCGCTTTCCAATACGCATCTAAAAACCGGGGTTGAAATAAAGTAAAGCTGTTATCATCTGGGGTAACAGGCCGATCGTTTTGTTTTTGTGGATTATTGCATGCAACAATCAGTACAATAAATAAGCAGTTAAAATACCTGTTCATAAAAAGTTTTAGTATTAAGCAAAATGTATAATATAGAACATTAAAAAATCAGTTAACAATATTACCTGATGAAGATAATTTTTTTATACAGATCAATTGGTATGAGAATTGAAATTACAATGTAAACTTATATTATGCCGTCAAAAGATGAAATGAACACACTTAGCCAGATACTGAATAAATTTTCAGCAAAAGGTTACGACCATGAATTCAGATGGACACCGGAGGGTTTTGCGTTCAATGATAAAACATACCAGCCGGAAGATCTAACCATTGTAAAAACATATCGTTTTGAAGGGGAATCCAATCCTTCAGATATGTCAATCTTGTATCTCATCAAAGCGAATGATAGTCTTATCGGTTACAGTCTTGATGCGTATGGTGTCTACAGCAATCACGATGATGAAGAAGGGTACGATAATTTTATAAGGCAGATTCCTTTAAAAGACAATGAAGAACAATTATTATTTGAATTGTAATTAATGCCTTTTAAAATATTGTACTTCCTGTTCATGCTTCTTTGCTGCAGCAAGTGAGCTGAATGTTCCTAAATTTTTCCTTTTATTTGTTTTAGAGTCTTTCTTTCTTGAATACAACCTGTATTCACCTGATTTTAATTTGCGTATCATAACAATATTTTATTTAACGAACACAATAGCCATGCCACCCGTTAAATTGCACATATGAATAATGTATTGATCATCGGTGGGGGTGCATCAGGTTTAATGGCTGCATTGGAATTGCTGAAGCATGGCATGCAGGTTACAATTATTGAAGCTGCCAATCGTTTAGGCGGAAGAATATGCACAATAAAAGGGAATGGATTTTCACAACCGGTAGAAGCAGGAGCTGAGTTTATTCATGGAGATCTTCCGCTTACACTTTCACTGCTTAATGAAGCAGGCATAAAATATCATTCCATTAATGGTAAAATGGTTCACGTTGAAAAAGGAAAACGAAAAAAAGAATCAGGATTGGATCATCACTGGAATGAGCTGATGCAACAAATGGCAGCGTTGAATCATGACATGACTTTGGATGATTTTCTGCATACATTTTTTGCTGATGATAAATATGCAACCCTGCGCGCATCTGCTAAAAGTTTTGCCGGTGGTTTTGATCTTGCAGATACGTCAACAGCAAGTACACAATCTTTATACAATGAGTGGAGTGAAGGAATGGAAGGTCAATACCGCATAAATGGCGGATATGAAGAATTGATTCAATATCTCAAAACACAATGCATACAAAGAGGCTGTACAATTAATACGGAATGCTGCGTAAAAAAAATTAACTGGCAAAAAAATGAAGTGAATGTTTTAACCATGTGCAGCAGGATTTTTAAGGCTGATAAAATTATTCTTACTGTTCCTTTAAGCATATTGCATGCAGCACCGGAAAGTAAAAATTATATAACATTTGAACCTGCAATACCTGGTCATATTTCTGCTGCAGGGAATATTGGTTTCGGCAACGTGATCAAGATAATTCTTGAATTTAATTCTGATATTACAAAAGATAAAAATGCAGCCGGGTTTTTTTTAACTGATGAAGCAATACCAACATGGTGGAACCAGCTTCCGGTTAATAATACAATTTTAACAGGTTGGGCTGGCGGTGAAAAAGTAACTTCACTTAAAGATAATACAGACGAATATATACTGGGGATAGCTTTGCAATCATTGGGCAATGCTTTTCAAATTTCTGTTGATGATTTATCATCGCAATTGAAAGCATATAAAATTGCAAATTGGTATAAAGAGCCTTGCATACATGGCGGTTATTCATTCAACACAATAAAAAGTACAGAAGCAAAGAAAATATTACGCAGGCCTGTAAATGATACTATATTTTTTTCAGGCGAAGCTTTATACGAAGGCTCTCCCGGAGGCACAGTGGAAGCAGCATTACAAAGCGGGAAAAAGACAGCGGAGCTTCTTTTAAAAACGTTATAACATCAATAGAAAATTTTGAAAACATTTTTATGACGAATCCAAAACCGAATAATAATCCTGAAGCAAAAAAGAATACGCACATAGATTATGAAGATGATATTTTCATAAGAAGAAAACAAAACATAGAAGAAATTGAATCGGATGGTTCTGCAAGTGCATTTGATGAAACAGAACGCGTGAGTGAAGATAATTTTGATGATTTATCTGAAAAGTAACCAAAATATTGCTGAATAAGTTATGAAGAACTGCGGTGAAGTTGTTTATTAATTTGCCGCCAATATATAGTCGATAAAATATTGGCTGTATTCTTTAGTCATTTAATACTTTAAGTTTTAGTAAAATTCTGATACTATTTAAATACGAAAAATCTTTTAATCCTAAATACTTTATCGGTTGTAATGCTTTCTCTATTTCGTAAACATTTGAATAAATAAATGTTGATACTATTTCTACAAATTTTCCGCCTTTTACCAAATACAAAACTCTATAACTACCTCCTCTTGCAGGCTGATACAAGTCAACATAACCTTCAATATCGCTAAAAGAATAAACTGTTTTTTGTTTTGTAAAGAAGTTTGTGAATATTATTGTCTTTCTTATTGTATCTATTAAAATATGTTTTGAGTTACGCCACAATTGAGAACCAAATAATAGAGTTAAAAAAACGCCTACAATAAGAACAATTATTTTTGATTGGTTGCCAGATTCCTGAAAAAATTGAGAAACGCCTATACATATGCTGAATAATGTCATTACGATTGAAAACCAAAATCCGAAAGTATTTGTTTTTGATTTTATCATTTAGAAAATTGTTATGCTTCAGTTGCAGCAAGATTTTCAATTCTTAACTCGTGAAAAAGATACGATTCTGCATCATTAAAGATATATTCTTTTATTCGCATGCTATAAGTATAAACATGTATTGAATAACGCATTCACTAGCATATATCATTTCACTTTGTAAGATATTAATACAAATATTATATAAATTAGCAGTCGGTTGTAATTGCACCAATTATAACTCCTGAAACACGCAATCGAAAACATCTTTAAAAACTTCAATCAGGTTTTTAAATAATGCTAACCAATACTCAAAAATTGACACTATGAAATCTGCTGCTGTTAACTATAAAAATCCATTTCGTAAATTATGTATAGCAACCGTATTAATGATCTTTCTTTCATCCTGCTATTCGGTGCGCGTTGTTAACAGGGATGCTGTTCCTGAGCCGGACCCGCTAAATACATCAGGTGATTTTTACAAAGGGAAAAAAGTACATGTCCTGGATACTGTTATCAGATTAAAACCCCAGGAAGGAGCATTTTCTTTAATCGAAAAATGTCAATCACAGGGCTTTTATTCTTTTGAATACAGGGTAACTTTTGGAGGCGTGCTGTTGAATACGGTTACGTTTGGCAGAAAGCGCCAGGTTAAGATAAAATATGTATGTTCAAAACAAGCTGACTAATATGGCAACTACAATAACACATGAAATAGGAACCTGGGATACTTTTCATAACAACGGCCCCTTCCCCACTAAAATATTGTATGAAACATCCCTGGAAGAAAAGGGTAACATGCCTTCTGTAACGGATCGCTATAATGATGCAGCAGCAGAAATACAGCGGTTGCTTAAAGCTGCGTTGGATAATCACGAAGGATTCAGGGCATATGGTTCAGCCTGGTCGTTATCGCATATTGCACATCAAAAAGACAATATGCATTTTAATGCGGCAATGAATCTGAAAAAATCTATTTCTGCTGATGAACTGCATCCAGGCACAACTTATTTACAGGAGAATTTATTTTTATTTCAATGCGGCAATGTTATAAAAGAGATAAGTAATTTTTTGTTTGAAAACGGAAAATCTTTAAAAGCAACGGGCGCCAGTAACGGCCAGACAATTGCAGGTTGCGTATCTACAGGTGTGCATGGTTCAGCTTTGGATGTGGGTGCCATGCAGGATAGTGTTGTTGGAATAAATTTAATAATCGGAAATGGTGCAGATGATATTGTTTACCTGGAACGCCATACTAAACCAGTATTGAATGATGTGTTTGCAAACCGCATTAAAGCAAGGGTTATAAGAAATGATGGATTGTTCAATGCAGCATTGGTTAGCCTTGGTTCTTTTGGCTTTATACATGGCCTTGTAATAGAAACTGAGGACCGCTTTCTGTTAAACAGGTATGTAAAAAAATTAGATAAGGATACAGCATTGCATCTTGCGCAAACAATGGCATTTGAAGATTCAGACTTTTCTGTTCCGGGAGAAACAGATGCAGACGGTAAACCAAACCGTCCTTTTCATTACAAAGTATTTATCAACCCTTATGTAAATGATACGGAGTATGCCATAGAAGTAATGTATAAAAAACCTTATCACAGTGGTTACCCTGATCCGGTTCCTTTAATAAAAACATCTGTCTATCGCGATCTTATTCTTTTATTTGTAAGCATTGCAGAAAGATTTAAGAACAGTATTCCCACGCTTATCAAATTTTTACAATCTGCTGCATTACCGCCTATTGATTTCCAGGTAACAGGAACACTCGGTGAGATATTTTGGGATGCCGGATACCAGGGTAATGCCTTTGCATGTTCAATAGGCGTTGATATTAAGGATTCCGCCAAAGCTTTGGAATTACTGGCTAACCTTGCAAAGACAGAAGGACCTATACCAGGCATTTATGCTATGCGGTTTGTAAAGCAATCAAAAGCAACACTTGCTTTTACCAGATTTCCTGTAACGTGTATGATTGAAATAGATGGGTTGAATTGGAATCCGAAAACTGACAAACTTATCAGCCTGCCAAACTTTTGTACACGTATCATTGAAGTATTTCAGGCAAACAATATTTCCTTTACAGAACATTGGGGCAAGAATGCCGACTGGTCTTTTCCCGGGTTAGTAAAATGCATGTATGGCGACAACGCGCAACTCTGGCAACAATATAGATGTGCATTGTTAAGAAAGGAAACAGCAGATCTCTTCAGCAATGATTTCTTACAAAACATTGGGTTGTCTGAGTACCTTACTGATGTTCCGGATGGTTTTGCAAAATCTATCCTGTAAGCAGAACAAATTATTAATTCTTGTTTACATTTTTAAACTATCGTTAACCTGCAGTTAGATAAATTTCAGTGATGCCTTTGTCTTTGTAACATTGAATACTTTTTATAAGATTATTTAAGTCTTCAATAATTTGCCCTTGCACGAAATACCATTTCCATGGGTTAGGATTCTCTTCAATTTCTTTCTTCTGTTTTTCGATTGTATCTAAAAAAGATTTTACCATTTCCTCACCTGTTTCTGTGATCAGTTTGTCAATGTCTTTCTTACTCAGATTAATTGGCGGGTAGTACCAAACGTATTTTATCTTATCATAAACAGGGTTGCCATTTTGAATTTTGTCACGGAATGTTATCGCCGGTTTCAGTAAAACATCAACGGATTGGGTATTCTCTTTAATGTAAGCTGCCGGTACTTCTTCCCCTGTATAAACAGGTTTCAAAAAAGGTGATAAATCAAGCCCGTAATATTGTCCTGATCTAATCAAAATACTTTCGTCGCCATACTGTTCGCCATTATTTATAAAGTTGTAAAAGGCTCTGTCAATAAAATGATGGCTGTCGAAGTTGTTTGATGTTTGCTCTGAAAAAACCTCTGTGTTAAAACCCTTGATGATTGTTGATTAATCCTGCTACTGCAGAAATCATTTATTTCACTTAAGCTCCAACAGTACCTGTTTTCACTTTTCCGGCTCGCTTGTACTTGGTAATGATCACTCCGGTTGATGTAACAATACTATGCGTTAATACAAATGCTGCCGGGATCGCTCCATTATCAAAAAGCTTTTTTCCCTTGCCTAAAGTCAGGGGAAAGATTTTGAGTTTGAGTTCATCTACAAGATCATTCTTAAGCAGCAGTTGAATAAGTTTACTGCTTCCCCAAACCTGTATATCAGAACCTTTTGAATTCTTGATTTTTTTGATGTCTGCCACGCTTTTTATTAGTACGGAGTTTTTCCAACCGGTAATCAATGGATCTGTCTTTTTCATGTTTTTGGAGAAAACATATTTTGCGCCTTCATTAATACCCGGCCAAAAGTCTCCATGTTCAGGCCAGTAATTTGCCCAAATCTCAAATGTTTTTCTGCCCAAAAGATAATCTGCAGGTTTCAGTTCTTCCTGTACCACCTTGTTAAAATCTTCATCACCATAAGGTTCAGTCCAGCCGCCATATTTGAAACCTCCGGATGTATCTTCCTTAGGACCGCCGGGCGCCTGCAACACTCCATCCAATGTGATCATTGATAAAACAATTATTTTTCTCATTCTTTATTTTTTTATCCGTTACGCCTTGGGTCAAAATCTACCATCCACTGAATGCCATACTTGTCTGCAAACATTCCAAAATACGTACCCCACGGACTGTCTGCAATAGGCACTTCTATTTTGCCACCTGCAGAAAGTCCATTAAATAATTTGCCTGCTTCTTCTTTACTTTCTGCACTTATTGAAACGAAAAACTTGTTATCCGAATCCACTTTCCCTGCCATATTTTTTTCAGGAACATCACTTGCCATGAGTACGTTTTTTCCTATTGGCAAAGCAATATGCATTATTTTGTTTGCATCACTTTCAGCGGTAGGATGGTTTGGATCGGCCGGCATATCTTTAAAACGCACTACCACTGCAAACGCTCCACCAAAAACTGATTTGTAAAAATCAAATGCTTCTTCCGCATTTCCGCTGAACATTACATAAGGATTAATTTGTGCCATTTTGTTATTTTTTATGTTGTTAAATTAAATACTGATTCTTTTATATCATTAGCCGGTAAGTGTCTGTACAATTACCGCTGGTATTCCAAACCGTGAGCCTGAAGTTTTAAATGCATCACAAATCCCGGTACCAATATAGTGTCACCTGCCCTGTGTATACGACAATTATAGTGCTGAATGCGAAAAGTATAAATAATTTGCATTAAGGCCTTGTAATAACAAAAGCTTCAAGTATTATATTTCGTTCTTTGCCTAAAAAAAACAAATGTAAGTACGCAACCTGTTATTAGTCCGGCAAGCATGTAGTACACAAAATTTATTGGATCAATTGGATATGTAATGCTTGTCTTGTCTTTAGTCAATAATGCAGGCCTTACTACAGTTGTAAAATAAGTTTTTACTTCCTGGTGCCTCATGAAAATTCCAATAGTTATAAAGATTAGAATAAATAAGGCAGATGCAATTTTTTTCCGAAAAGAGGTAATATGTGCAAGTCGCCAGGTCAACACTATGAAAACAGGAATAACAAAAAGTAAGAATGAAAAAATGATTGAGGTTTTAAGTGTGGCATTATGTTCTGTTATTTGAAAAAAAATTCCGTCGATCTGCGGCTCAAAAAGCTTAAATGTGTTTACAAATAAAACCTGCCCTAAAATAAATAGGGTTACAGACAATATTAATGTCGGGACGTATATTGTTTTAGATGGTTTCAATTTACTTGTAGCTAAAATTCCCAATCTTCTTACATTATAAAACTTTCTGCAACAAAAATGTCAATCATTTTTTGGTTTGAAGCTTAAAACAGTTTTACCGCCTGGATAAAGTTTTGATTGTATAGGTGTAAATTTCTGTATGCTGCCAAGTGAATTAAAAATGGTCATGCCATTTCCCATTGCTGTTGGATTTATAACAAGGTGATACTCGTCAATAAGCCCTTCTTTTATTAATGATGAAACAAAATCTGCACCGCCAAAAACAAGAATGTCTTTACCGTCCTGTCTTTTTAAGTTGGCAATTTCTTCTGCAATATTTCCTGTTGCCAAAGTGGTATTATTCCAGGTTGATTGACCGAGTGTTTTGGTAAAAACAACTTTTGGAAGAGAAGTTATTTTTTTTGCAAACGGCGGAGCAGGATCTTTCTCTGCTGCATCTTCCCAATAATTTATAAAGCCTGTTGCAGCCAGTTTTCTGCCAAGTAAAAGCGTGTCTGATGTATCAAGCAGGGAATCGAGAAACGCTATAAATTCAGCATCAGGATTCCATGTCATCCAATCACTTTCTCCATTTAATCCGCCAACGTATCCGTTTATGGTCATTTGCATTTGCAATTTTACTTTTCGCATTGTTATTAATGTTTATTGAAACACAAATCTCGCTAACAAATCCAACGTCGTTGCGGTGTGAATGCGACAATTTAGTGGCGAAATGGGAACGTGCGATGCCGAAGGCTGTTTTGAAATATTGCGGCCAATATTTTATTTATAAGTAAAAGTTCATTGTTATGAAATGCTTACCTGCACTGTTAGTTTTTAAGATATTTATCAATTAAACTTTGAGCTCCTGCAGTTGCAAACATTTCTCCGGCCCGTTTGTATTGGGCAATAATGACTCCTTTTGTTGTTACAACATTCTCAGTCAAGGTAAATGCTGTAGGAATCGTACTATTGCCAAACAACTTTTTTCCTTTGCCAAGAATTACCGGAAAAATTCTTAGATGAAGTTCGTCCACTAAACTATTTTCGAGAAGAAGGTGCACAAGCTCGCTACTACTCCAAACCTGTATATCAGCACCCGCTGAAATTTTAAGCTGTTTAATATCTTCTATGCTTTCCAGGAACACAGTGTTTTCCCAGTCTGATTTTTTTATTGTCTTAGACAAGATGTATTTAGTGCTATCATTTATGCCGGGCCACATGTTTGCATGTGCAGGCCAAAAGGAAGCAAAGATTTCAAATGTTTTTCTGCCAAAAAGATAATCTGCAGTTTGATTCATTTCTTTTTGTACGGCTTTACCACTCATCGCATCAGCATTTGCAGCGATCCAGCCACCATATTTAAAATCACCGGATGTATCTTCTTCAGAGCCCATGGGTGCCTGCATTACTCCATCCAAAGTAACATTTGTTATTACGATAATTTTTCTCATGCTTCCTGTTTGTTAGCGGCAGTTATCATTGCCTGTCCACTATGTAATTCAGTTCAGTTACCCCGCTGGTAAATTGCCGGGTAGTCAACAGCTTTAGTTTTGTTTTGTCTTTGATGTTTGTAAACAATGGAATGCCTTCTCCAAGGATAATCGGATTAACAAACAGCCAGTAGCCGTCAATTAAGTTTAGTTGAATAAGTGAATGTGTTGCTGTCGGGCTGCCAAAAAGGCAAATCTCTGTACCCTCCTGTTCTCTTATTTTATTTATGCTGTCCGAAAGGTTATCGCTGATAATTGTTGTGTTAGGCAAATCCGCATCTTTCATTGTTTTTGATAAAACAATTTTGTGCGCTTTTTTATACCAGTTTGAATGTTCAATGTCGTGCTTGCTTGCATTTGGTTTGTCCCCTGCAGTAGGCCAGTAATTTTCCATCATCTCATAAGTTACCCGTCCATATAATGCAGTATCGCTTTCGCTTATGCGCTTACCTACATAATCAAAAAGTTCTTCATCAACTTTGATCCAGTTCATTTCTCCGTTTGGCCCTGCTACAAAACCGTCAAGCGATATGTGCATAAATGAAATTATTTTTCTCATATGGTTGTGTTTTTTATTGTTTTTATATAGTTTGTTATTAACGCCTTTGTTGTATTCTTTACCGATAAATGTTATCTGCTATCCTTATATCTTTTTAGCGAGTTTGCTTATGTCTGAAAATACTTTTTTTCTGTCGCTAATATTGTCTAAAGTCGCAATGAAAATATACTTGTTAATTATTTGCTTCTTTATTTCTGTCAGGTCTGAGGTAATTTTTCCATCCTTTGACTTCTTTGTTGTTGTTCGTTCAAAATGATAAGTGTCGGATGGTCTATATGATGTGAGATAATGATTAAAGTTTTGTCTTGATTCAGTTAGTGAATAGCTTTGATTAGGGCCACCTAAAACTAAATCTGCATTGTAGTCATCTTGTCCATCGTCTTCCCAATTACACAGAAAACATATATCAAAACCACCTCTATTAATTAAAGTTGGAAAATGACAACACGTACACAAAAAGTAATTGTCTATTTTTTTAAAACCAGTTTTAGGTGTAGATGCTAACTGCCCAACATAAAAGTCAAACCATAGCTTGTTTATCTCCTCATTATTCTGTTTTGTTGTCATGTCGCCCCTAAATTTATACTTAAAAGTTCATTGTTATAAAATCGCTTACCCGCCAATAGATTTGACGCCCTTGTGGTATTCTTTATCAACAAATATTTATCACACTTATTGCCATTGGTGAAGAACAACGCAGCGAAAATACACATGTTATAAGCAGTTTAACTTTCCTCCAATTCAGTAAACAGAGGGAAAGGGAAAAGTTGATATACATGCTCAAGCTCTTGCCCGTACCATGCAGCAATCTTCTTTTTTAACCTGATGTCCAAGAGACAAGTAAGGATGATTCTTTCCTGATTTTTGCCGGTTACAATCAAATAATAGAAGCTATCTAATAACGTCGGAAATAAATTAGCTTCATCTATATGCCGTTTATCATATAAAGTAATCTTAACGATATCATTTTTAAGTAGCTGCCCTACTACTTTATCTTTCACTTTTATTACCATTTTATCAGTAAATAATTCCACTTTTCTATGCAGCTCATAATGAAAATAGTATCTTATATGTGCCGTAATAGCAACGAAACCTAAAAAAGCAATGCCAAAAAATAAGAAAGAGAATAATAATACTTCAAAAAACTCATATACGCTGGCATGGACATAAATCCCAATAATAATCGTTATCATGAAATATACAATAAAGAGCCATTCTGCTCTAATATTAGCAAGTAAAGATGTCTTAAGTGTTTCAGTTATTGTGCTTTCCTCCCATGATATAAATGAAACTTATTTTGTACTTGCGTCTTTCTTAACGACTTTATTTTATTTTTTACCAACAATATCCATCACATTTATTGCCATTAGTGAAGAATAGCAACAGCGGCGAAATTATGTTTACTTCAAAAAATTATCGAGGTAACCTAAGATTGTTTTCGTTTGCATCATCAGGCTTACATGTCCTTGTGAAGGAACAATTGCCAATTGTGATTTTGGCATTGATTGCAGGTCAGCAGAAACACCACCTCCCAATAATTTATATGTTTTCATCAGCTCAATTTTATCCAGCCCATCATTGTCACCGGATATAATTAATACAGGCGCAGTAATTTTCGCAATATTAGAGTCACCAACATTGAATGGTGTTTCGGCGAAAGCAAACATCTGCTTTAAAAACTTTGTCCATTTGGTTGTATCAGGCGCTACTGCATCGTATGCTGTTTTTAAAGGTGTATTATCAAAAAATTCAGGTTTAAAATTGTCAAATGCTGTGTTCACTGTTGGTAGCCAGCCATCAGTTTTGTAAGTAGAAGAAATGATCACTAATTTTCTTAACCGTTTTGGGCTTTGCACTGCAAACTGGTAAGCCACAGAGCCGCCCATACTATATCCTGCTACATCAGCACTGTCAATTTTCAGGTAGTCCATCACTTTTTCAACATCGCTTGCTAAAGTAGCAATCGATAATTCCCTGTCTGAAAACGGTGAATGTCCATGTCCCTGCATTTCAATGGCAATTACTTTCCTGGTTTTTGACAGTTCAGGTATCAATTCACCCCAGTTCATATCAATTGTATAAAAAGCACCATGCAGTAAAACTATTGGGCTACCCTCACCGTATACTTCGTAATAGACTTTAATACCATTAACGGGTGCGTAACCACTGCCGGAAGGTTTTACCTGTTGCCCGTTTGATTGGGATGCTGCCAACATAATTATTAAAATTAGCAGTATTGATTTAAGTGGATTATATGTTTTTAGTAAATTTTTCATAGTGTGATCTAACTTTTGTTTGAGTTTTATTGACAAGGCAAAGATGGAATTTCTTTCAGGAATTAACATAGTGTAAATACTACAGGTTCAGGGGTTCAGTGCGACAGCGAGTAACGCTTTTGTTGGTAGCAGTTAGTCTTTCTTTACAAACTTCTTTTTCAACAATTGATAAGCTGGAAACACACAAATACCAAGTCCAACTACAATTGCACCTGGTCCACTTACAATTCTTGTTTGTCCGCCACCCTCCCCGGAACGATTAGGAAGTGTCACACCAGTTGCAGCATTATTAGTAATAATCAAATAAAGACCGACAAGCGTGACTATTAATCCACAAACTAAAATAATATAAAGTGGAAAAGGCCTAAAATCTGTATAGTCTTCTTCTACAGCAATTTGTTTATTTCTTTTTCTTTTCGATTTATTTTCATCTGTTGTCATACCCGAAATGTATCATGAATGAATAACATTAAGCAGAGTAATTTTCTCTTTCAATTATTTCAGGCAGTTTATCGTTTTGTTCGTTTACAACAGTTTTATCAAAACCTTTGAAGGAACTTATTCTGTCAAATATCCGGTCCCACCTTGCGTAGTAATTAAGCATCCAAATTAATTCGTCATCTATTTTCTTTGCCTTTATAAAGTCGTTTAAATCTTCTATAATTTTTGCTTCTGTAGTTTCATCTAAGTCGGCAATTCCTGTCAGGTAACTTGGTTCTGATAACGCATACCATTGAATAAACAGTCCCCTTTTTAATGCTTCGATGTCAGAAGAAGATAAATCTGCATAAGCTTGATGAATCTTCTTATATTCCAAGCATATCTCGCCTAATTTTTTTTCTGTGTCAAAAGAATAAGGCTGATGATATAAGTCAATGGTCTTGGAATATAAATCCATTTCTTTATATGCTAAATCTTGAAGTGTCATTTTTAGTTTTCAGGCAACACAAAGATTTATGTTATTGCAGCCAGCTTCAAATAAAAATTGCTGATTTAATGCCTTTGCCGGTATTCCTGCCAACAAATATTTATCACATTTATTGCCATAATAAGGTTTATAGTGTATTTTCCAGTTACAAAACTTCTGCATTGGCTGCCTGCCCAAAATTATAAAAACACCAATAAAAAATTCAAATCTGCTCTAATCTTATAGAGACCTTATAGAGACAATACAGAGACCTTATAGAGACCTTATAGAGATCATACTTGCTGTTAAAGCGTATGTAAACCGCAGGTTAAAAGCAAGCCGGAGGCAGTATTACCCGGTGCGTGAGGATGAAAATAATTCAATTATAAGCAGGCAAATGATAAGTCAAACTATTCGTACCGGCAAACGCAGGAAAAACAGTTTAATAACCAACCGGAGTTTATTGACAGGAATACAGATACAAAAGACAAAAGCTAAATGATGAATTGCATCATTTAGCTTTTATTATTAATGCTGATCAAAGAGATCAGTTTTGTTTTACAAAATCTTTGAAAGCCTGGCCGTTATCCCTAAGATCGCCGCCGGCATTTTGCAATGCAATTGCTTTTCCTTCACCACCATCCGCACTGTAGAAAATTGCGTAACTAAGATTGGCATCTTTAGCAGCTTTCAATAAATTCTTTACAAGGTCAGCCGATGGGTCTAATACACCAAATTCATTTGTCATAACAGGTTTGCCTGTCTTTTCCCTGAGATAATTTACCACGTAAGCAAATGTTGAAGGATCGAAGTTTACACTGCTTTTATCAATGTTTTTTCCTCTTGCCTGCACGGGTTCATACCAATGAAAATTTATATAATCAAGATCAAGGTCTTTGTATGCGGCAATTATTTTTCTTCCGAATAAAACCTGGCGGCCAACCTGGGGATTGCGTAAAATATCACCACCGCTGCTAAGCCGTGCTGCAAAATTTGCAGGGAAAGCTTTTTGTGCAAAACTTGCAGCTTTATCTTTTTGCCCGCTCTGCGCTAAATCATCATAAATAATAAGACAGATCTCACGCACAGTAATGCCGCCGTTGGTTACTTTCAAACCTTTTGAATGTGCAACCTGTATTCCTGTTTTTAATTCATTAATATAATCGTCGGCCGTTCCCTGGTGATAGTTAGGGTTATCTTCTTCATTTTCTATAACAACAACTTCGGGCTTGTACTTATCAAGCACTGCATTCAGTGTTTTTGAATACGCAGTCATATCTGTTGGAAAAGGAACGGGCGCATGTTCTCCTGCACCATTGCGGGGAACACCATAATTCAGGTTCAGCAGTACTTTCATACCTGCTGAAGTATATACATTATAAGAAGGTTCAGATCCATCCCAGCCCTGAACATCTACGCGGCCTCTTATATAATGCACGCCCAGGTCTTTGGCAATCTTTACCTGCTTTTCAGGAGGTATGATCTGGCCTTCGCTTTTGGCCACCATTATACCAAATTTTGTACGTTGATTACTTGTATCACTTTGATTGGCTGACACAGAAGATGTAGTTGTTGATGATGTACCATTCTGTGCGTTATCGCACCCTTTGTTGACCGGTAAGAATAAAACAGAAAATAGCAATGTTTCTAATTTCATAATTTGTATTGACTATTGTGTTAAAGATAGGTTTAATGATTAACCCAATAGCCAAACCTGTGCCATGAAGGAACATTGCTTAAATCATCACAATACTTTTAGAAACCCCAGTCTACCACGCGGCGTAAATATTTTTTATCCTGTATAACCCATGTTACTTCATAACGGCCGGCATCTTCCCCGTTAACCATATAGATATAATATTTTCTTTGATCGGGAGAGCGGTAAACATCGCAGTAAGTTTTCTGACGGCCGTTATCATCATTATAATAGAATTTGGGTTCGTACAGGTCAACAAATGCAGTTGCGGGTATAACAACTGTATCGCCATAAATAACCGCAACAACAGATGTAATAGTATGTTTGGGAACTGTATTCGCAGTACCCCAGAAAGCATGGTTATCTATCTTCACAGCATACTTATCTTCATACCAGGTTATCTTATGTTTTAAGGGATCGAAAGTTCCTTTGGTAATTTGTACAGTAACGGTGTCATTTGAAAAGATGATGTTATCATCTTTTACACCTATAAGCGGTATATTATACAGCCTATGCTTCATAAGGCTTTCACTGATGCCGCCAAAGGTGAACTGAGAAACATCTGCGCGGATATCTTTTTCCTGCATTTTTAAAAAATTATCTTTCTTGCTGCGATAATCAGGAATATCATCATCTGTTTGAGCAAAAGAAAAATAGAAACAAGAGCAAAGTAAGATTGAAAAAAAGATGCGCATAGAAGTATAATTATTTAAGATGACTCAACATATCTGCAGTTATTTTCTCAAGGTCGTATTCATGTTTCCAGCTCCAGTCGTTGTTAGCAACTGAATCGTCAATACTCTGGGGCCAGCTTTCTGCGATCTGTTGCCTGTAATCAGGTTTATATTTTATTTCAAACTCAGGAATATGTTTTTTTATGGATGCTGCAATTTCTGCAGGCGAAAAACTAATGCCTGAAATATTGTAGGATGTACGTATAGAAATTTTATCAGCAGGAGCTTCCATTAATTCAAGCGTAGCACGAATAGCATCAGGCATGTACATCATGGGCAGGTAAGTATCTTCCTTTAAAAAGCAGGTATAACTTTTATCATCAATAGCATCATGAAAAATTTCTATCGCATAATCTGTTGTGCCGCCACCGGGATCAGATTTATAACTTATTAAACCCGGATAACGCAGGCTTCTTATATCAACACCAAAACGCCTGTTATAATAATTGCACCAAAACTCGCCTGCATATTTACTGATTCCATAAACGGTTATGGGTTCAATTACCGTTTGTTGCGGACAATCTTTTTTAGGTGATGTTGGCCCGAAAACCGCGATACTGCTGGGCCAGTAAACTTTCTTCAGCTTTTCTTCGCGCGCAATGTCAAGTACATTTAATAAGCCCTGCATATTTAAGTTCCAGGCGAGATTTGGATTTTTTTCTCCTGTTGCAGAAAGTATCGCAGCAAGCAAATACACCTGTGTAATATTCTGGCGAATGATCTGCACGTGCAACATTTCTTTGTTCATCACATCCAGGGAAACATAAGGGCCTGTTCCTCTCAGTAGTTCATTTTCTTCACGCAGATCGCTTGCAACAACATTGGCATTTCCATAAATATTGCGCAGTGCCATGGTTAGCTCAACTCCTATCTGGCCGCTGGCTCCAATAACTAATATTCTTTCTTTATTAATGGCAGACATATTCGTTTTTAATGCAGCAAACCTAATAAAAGAATTCTTCTTATGCAGTTAAAACCAGAGCTTATCAAACGTTCCATCCATAAGTTATGTATTCATTATCAAAGCTGCCGTCATCATATAAATTTAGCATTGCATAACCGTTATCAGTTTTATATCGGATGCCTTTCCACCAGTTGCCGCTCACTGCACCGTTGCTTATATAAGTAATGCCGTTATAAACAACCTGTTCATACAAATGAATATGCCCGCTTAAACAAAGTTTAATGTTTGGATATTTATCAAATAATTCAATAATGCGTGCAGAATCCATATGCATGTTTCCTAAGCCGATAACATAACCTTCACCGTCTTTAAATTTATTATCAGTAATAACTGTTGCTGCAGAAACAATAGGCGCATGCGAAACAACAATTACAGGTGTGGTTGATGGTGTTGAAGCAAGGTCTTTCTGCAGCCAGTCAAATTGCGCTTCATCCAGCATACATATATACCAACTGCCATCTGTTTTTGGTTGAATGGAATCTAAAACAATAAAATGCCAACCTGATTTATCAAAGCTTCTGTATGGCATTGAAAGATTCATTTTTTCCATTGCATACTTCTTTCCATACAACGGATCTTCTGTTTGACCGAAGCCCCAGCAATCATGATTACCGATACAATATTCAATGGGCAAAGCGTTGTCCTGTTTAAAAATATCGTTCCAGATATTCCACTGCAGTTCAACCCTGTCTTTTGGTTGATGCAATGCATCAAAGATTGAATCGCCGCCGCTCATGATAAATGTGGGCTGATCTTTTTGTAATTGAAGATGATGAAGGCATTTTGCCAGTCCTGCAGGAGCGTTTAGTTCAGGTTCCAGGTGCACGTCAGTCAAATGCGCAAAACGCAATACCCGCTTTTTATCAGTATTCTCTGCGATCGACTTAAAACCAAAGCCTGCGCCGAATAATCCAAGCAGCCCGGCATTCTTTAATAATTGCCTGCGGTTGATCATAGTTTAATTGTTTATGAATGAAAGAAACCGAATTAAATATTAGAATAATTTTTATGAACCATAAAAATTAACATTGAAACCCCGCTGCCAATATTAAATTTGTGTTACCATTTTAAAAAAAATCGCATGAGCGCAAAAAAACAATCACCAAAAACTGCAAATTCGAAAAAAGAATTAAAAAAAGAAATTGCTGTAAAGCTTGACGCTGCTTTAACTGATTTAAAAAGCAGGCTGGGGGAAAAAGAATTTCAGCACAGGTTAAAAAAAGCCGCCAAGGCGCTTGTTCATAATTTGCATAGCAAAGACATTTCTGAAAACGGAAACGGTGAAAAGAAAGCTGATCAGCCGGCTCCTCCTAAAAAAGTTAAGAGTGCGAAAAAAGCCTTACCGAAGAAAAAAGCTGCAGTAACAAAATAGGAATTTAAATTTCAGCTGAGCAAAGCATTAGATATATTAAATAAAGAAGCCGTTAATTAAAACGGCTTTTTTTGTGCCCCGGGTTTATAAAAAATGGTATACTTACCCTACATGAATTTCTCTATTCTTTTTCCCGGGTTAATACCATCTGCAAGGCAGATAGCTTAAAAAAGCAAGCCCAAAGAGCCATACTCCGGCATTCATCAGCTATTCACATTATTCACCCACAAGGTTTTGTTTATTTATTTAGAACATAGACCCCTGTGTTATTGCAAACACAGTATAAGACACAGGGCCAGGTTTGGGTAATATTTGGTTCATTTCTTCGATATAACTTCGATATTTCTTCGATGTAACTTCGATATAACTTCGATCAATTGAATCGAAGAAACATCGAACATATATCGAAGTTATTTCGTAAAAATAACGAATCTGCTATCTTTTAATTCCCTGGTTTTATGTCCTGGATGCCGTTTCGGGGCAACCGAAACGGTGATCTTATTAAACTTTTAAATTTTCATGTTATGGCGAGAAAAAGCAGTGGCATTTTAGGCGATTTTACAGGCAGGATAGGCTCTGTTACCGGTTTTATGCGTAACGGCCATAATCTTTTGCGTTCCGGTTCCTGCCCCCGGCCCCTAAAGGGAGGCAATAATGCGGTATTAAACCAGAGAGTTTTTTAAAAATAGCCAGGGTTATACTTGCTTGTCGTTAATGTCCTTGAGGTAAGGTAGTTTTAAAATTCCAGCGACACCAGTGACTTTGTACAGCCTATGCCCCACTAAAGGGGAGCAATAACAGCGTGTTCGGGAAAGAGCGCCGATGGCATTGCCTCCGCTAAGGATACAGTGATACTGGTTGCATACGCACCGGATATACAACAGGCAGTATTTGGTTTATACAATGGATTCAGAAAAGATAAAAAAGCAAGTTTAAATGTAGCTGCACTAAAAGGCCATGCTGTTGAAACCCGGATTGGTTCTTTAAGCGCTGATGAACAGAATGCGAGCGATAGTGTGTGGACGGGGAGGGTGGCAGGGCGAATGGCAATAACAATTGAAACCGCGAATGCAAACCGATTGATTTTGAGGGTTGAATTTTTATTTGAAGTTACATCTAATAAGATAAATATTCCTGTTGGCGGTAATTTCACGGTGACACTAAATTCAAAGGTTCTATATTTGCGACTTCAACACTCAAACCCGTTATGCAACCAAAATATTTTCTATTACTCTGTGGCATATTAGCGATATCACAAACAAATGCTCAAAAACCATTTATTACGACCTGGAATACAATGAATATTGGAGTTACCGACAACACTCATATTATTTTTTATGCTACAGGTGATAATTTTCAGGTCAGTTGGATAAATATGAACGATGCTTCCGATACGGGTAATGTGGCAGGTATAAACGGAGCAAACACTATCTCTTTTCCGGTTGCCGGTATCTACAAAGTGTATATAGCACCCGGCAACGGCAGCTTTAGCGCCATTACACTATCCAAAGATTATACTCTCAACCATGACGATGGCAATAAACTGCTAAGCATTGAACAATGGGGCGATATTGATTGGAGCACATTTAATACTGCATTTGCAAATTGCCAGAATATGGTAATGAATGCACCGGATAAACCAAACCTCAGCAATGTAACAGATATGTCTGCTGCATTTTTTCTTTGTCGCTCTTTAACAACCAATGCTGCAATGAGTAACTGGGATGTAAGTAATGTAACAAACATGAGTTCAATGTTTTCTGCTGCAATTGGTTTTAATCAACCAATCGGCAATTGGGATGTGAGTAACGTTACAACTATGAACCGGATGTTTGCTAGTGCAATCAGTTTTAATCAGCCAATTGATAATTGGGATGTGGGTAATGTAACGGATATGCTTGGCATGTTTTATTACGCAGGCAGTTTTAATCAACCCATTGGCAGTTGGAATGTGAGCAACGTAACAATTATGAGCCAGATGTTTGGCCAGGCAGGCAGTTTTAACCAACCAATCGGAAACTGGAACGTGGGCAGCGTAACAACAATGGCAGAGATGTTTAGTCAGGCAAGTAGTTTTAATCAACCAATCGGCAACTGGAATGTGAGCAACGTTACAAATATGATTGATATGTTTAATTCAGTAAGCAATTTTGATCAATCAATCGGCAATTGGAATGTGAGTAATGTTGTAAATATGGCTGGAATGTTTGCGTCCGCAAGCAGTTTTAATCAGCCAATTGGCAACTGGGATGTAGGTAACGTAACAGATATGAGAGATATGTTTGGCGAAGCAAGTAGTTTTAATCAGCCAATTAGCAATTGGAATGTAAGTAACGTTGTAAACATGGCTGCAATGTTTGAATCTGCAAGTAGTTTTAATCAGCCAATTGGCAACTGGACTTTAAGTAATGCAACGAATATGAACAGTATGTTTGCCGGCGCAAGCAGTTTTAACCAGCCAATCGGCAATTGGAATGTGGATAATGTTGCGGACATGAGTGGAATGTTTGCGGATGCAGGCAGTTTTAACCAGCCAATCGGCAATTGGAATGTGGGTAATGTTGCGGACATAAGTGGTATGTTTACGGATGCAGGCAGTTTCAATCAGCCCATCAGCAATTGGAATGTGGGTAATGTAGCGGACATGAGTAGAATGTTTTGGGATGCAGGCAGTTTCAATCAGCCCATCGGCAACTGGAATGTGAGTAAGGTAAAAAAAATGGATTACATGTTTTATAATGCAAAAAATTTTAATCAATCTCTTTCTGATTGGAATTTTAAAAATATTGTCGGTTACGAGCCGTGGAATACTTTTTATATGCTTGACCACTGCGGTATGGATTGCAATAATTATGGTAGAACTCTAAGAGGCTGGGCAGCAAATCCTGAGCTGCAAAATGGCATGGTGTTAGGGGCAGCCGGTTTAACTTACGATTCTGCATTTGCAAAAGCTGCACACGATAGTTTAACAGACATAAAAGATTGGATAATTGTCGGAGATGCAATGGGGCATTGCTCAGTAATACTACCTGTCACTTTTCTTTCTTTTGGCGTTACTAAACAGGGTAATGCAGCCCTGCTTACCTGGTCTGTTGCAAATGAAATTAATAATAAAGGTTACTATGTAGAAAAGAGTACAGATGGTTTACACTTTAATTCAATTGCGTTTGTTGCCGGTAAAAGCGCATTTAAACAAACTTCTTATACATATACCGACAATAATCTTACTAACGGTATAAGTTATTACCGTATTAAAGAAGTGGATAACGATGGAAAGTTTATGCATTCAGGCGTTCAAAAAATTGAGTTGCCAAATTTTGCATGGAAGATAAATGGCAATCCGGTTAATAACAGTTTTATCGACATGAAGCTTGATAAACCGGCAAACATTTCAATTATAATATTATCATCAAATGGGAATATTATTAAAGCAATGAAAAAAGGGAATTTAAGTGCCGGCAATTACAATATCCCATTAAATATAGATAATGTGAGTGCAGGTATCTATATCGTAAGATTAATCGTTGATGATAGTGCCTACACTTCTGTTGTTATTAAACAATAAGAATTAATGCAGATTTAAAAATTTGACAGAAACTACCGCCAACAAGTGCATTTTACTACCAGTCGGTGTCTGTCGTAGCAGATTCTGCATAATTAGCTAATGAGCATAGCATAAAACCCTGCGTTGTTAATAAATTCAGAAAACTTGTAAACCTATTTAGGACCACACAGCACGAAGTGCTAAAGCAGGTGTATTGGATGTATCCAATTTCGCAGGCTTTACAGTAGAAACATGGATCGCCTTTTTAAATGAAGATGGTTCAATGGCATCCAACAACATTTATACAGGTGAGTTGACAGTTTAAGTTTTTCCATTGTTTAGTTATAAAAGGCTGCTGAAAGGCAGCTTTTTTATTTTTTGCCTGCAATGCCAATTATTTTAACGTATATCCATGTCCTTAGGAAAAACAATACCTGAAAAAGATGGAGTTTATTTTATAACATTTATCAGCTAAAGCAGACAGGGCAGACAGGCCTCTGCAAGATAGCTGCCTTTATTTGAGCTATCCAATAGCTATAATGCAGTTTATATATAGTTTGATGTATTGAAAAAAGCTGGTCATTATATTATTGGCTATACCATGATGGTTGACGCAACAGCTTCTCCGCAGATTTATATTCAATCATCCCCGCAATCAGAATTATGCAGGTATTCTGTTATCAGGGTGGAAAGGATGAGTATATAATAGTTATAAAAGACAAAAGGCTATACTATAAAGTATAACCTCTTGATTCTAATGTGCCCCAGGCGGGAATTGAACCCGCACCCGCGTTGCGGCGGACAGGATTTTAAGTCCTGCGTGTCTACCAGTTCCACCACCAGGGCGAAAAAAAAAGTTACCAGTTATTGCTAACTAATAACTTTTTAAGAGAGCGGAAGACCGGGCTCGAACCGGCTACCCCGACCTTGGCAAGGTCGTGCTCTACCAAATGAGCTACTTCCGCATTATGTATAAGAACTTTTAAAGGACGGCAAAAATAGTGATCTGCAGCAAACTGCAAAAAAATTTTAAGCCAAATTATTTATACTGTGGAGTGTATAAAGTATTTGATGGTACTTCTACATCAGGTTTGCCTTTATACCTGTAAGTATATAAATAGAAGCACATTCCTGTACAAAGAGCAACCAAACAAAGCACCTGCAGGTAAAATAAAAAACGAGAGGAATTCACCCAGTTATAACCAAACTCTTTTTCTTTATAATCTATTTCGTGTGACATGTTGAATGTTTACGCTGCAAAAGTAAGGGCTGTTAACAAATATTATTTCTTCTCTTTAACAATTTCTGAAAAATGTTTTTTCTTGCTGATAAAGAAAGCCCAAACAAGTGAGCCTTTATAAACTCCCTCTAACTTTTTTAATTTTCCTGCAGGAAGTTTCTGGTATTTATACTGAATAAATATCCATCGCAAAACACCGGCATGTGCCTTAAATACGGCAAGAAATGATTGCATATCTTTTTGCAATAAACTTTTAAATGCAAATATCCAATCCAAAAAAACGCGCAACGGAACTTTCCATAAGGCTTCAGAAAAAGAAAAGTTTTTCAACAGCATGATGAAATTATTCCTGAAGTTTAAAAATGTTTTGCGGCTGTTTGTTTTTGGTAATGTGCCACCGCCAACATGATATACAACAGATGAAGGGCAACAATAAACTGAATATCCTTTACGTTGCAAACGCCAACAGAGATCTATCTCTTCCATGTGTGCGAAGAAATGACTATCGAATCCTTGCAATTCATGAAACAGTTCTGAACGAATGCATAGTGCGGCGCCTGTTGCCCAAAATACTTTTGTAAGCGAATTGTACTGGCCTTTATCTTCTTCACAGATATCAAATATTCGTCCACGTGCAAACGCATACCCTAATGTATCCATCCATCCTCCACATGCACCTGCATGTTCAAAAAAGTTTTTATTGTAGTATGATAATATTTTGGGTTGACAGGCTGCAATATTTTTATCTGATTCCATCAAATCAATTAATGGTTCAATCCAATTGGGCATTACTTCAACATCTGAATTCAAAAGAATATAATAGTCTGATTTAACTTTAGACAATGCTTTATTATATCCGCCTGCAAAACCATAGTTTTTATCAAGCAAAATAATTTCAGCATCTTTAAAATTGTTAGCGAGATATAAGACACTGTCATCTGTGGAACCGTTATCAGCAACTATAATTTTTTTACCGGGATAGGTTGATGCAAAAACAGAAGGCAGAAATTTTTCTAGATAACTGCGGCCATTATAATTTAAGATCACTATCGCAACAGAAGGAAAATTCAATGCGTTTTAGTCAAAAATAAATGTAAAACAATCACCATAAGCAAGTAATTCGTTAATCCTTCCGGTTAAAAACAATACAAACAGCTTGCACATAATTACTTTTCTTTGCAAACATACATTCTGAATATGCTCTACTCAATGACAGGATATGGCCGTGCAGAAAAAACGATAGCGGACAAAACCTATTTAATAGAATTACGATCGCTGAACGGCAAACAATATGACATTCGCCTTACCATGCCGTCACTTTTAAAACCTTACGAATTTGAAATAAGAAATATCTTAAATGAAGGTTTAATGCGTGGGAGTATTGAATGCGTTATAACGCTTTCGCAAAATGGCAGCGATAAAGCTATTCGTGTAAATAAAAATGTTGTGAAGGCTTACTATGCACCTGTTTTTGAATTATCAAAAGAACTGGGTTTATCACAGGAAAATATTTTAAGTACTTTATTACGTTTACCCGATGTTATAGGTGCATCAACAGAAATAATTGCTGAAGATGAATGGCAACTATTTTCAAAACTTCTGAATGATGCCATTAATGATTTGAATGGTCATAGAAAAGAAGAAGGCAAAAGCATGGAAGATGATCTTACTGTAAGAATTTCAAACATTGAATTGCAACAAGCTGCTGTAGCTTTACTTGAACCACAACGAAGAATAAAAATAAAAGAAGGTTTACAAAAAGTACTTGACGAAAACCTGGGAAAAGAAAATTATGATCCTAACCGTTTAGAACAGGAACTCATTTATTACATTGAAAAAATAGATATAAGCGAAGAACAGGTGCGCCTGAAAAATCATTGTGAATATTTTAGAGATGTACTGAATGATAAATCTATAATCAAAGGAAAAAAACTATCCTTTATTCTCCAGGAAATAGGAAGGGAAATAAATACAACCGGTTCAAAAGCTTATGATTCAGATGTTCAGAAATGTGTTGTATTGATGAAAGATGAACTGGAAAAAGCAAAAGAGCAAATCTTAAACGTGCTATAAAAAAATGAAGTTCTCCGGTTATATAATTTGTATTGCTGTATTATTTTTTTCATCCTGCAATACGATTGATGTGCATGAGAAAACAACCGCTATTCCAAAGCATGAATGGAACAGCAATGACAGTTTACCCTTTACATTCATTTCCTCCGACAGTGCAGCTTATTATAATATTTATTTTGTTTTCCGCCATACAGAATCATATCACTTTAATAATATCTGGATTGACTTTACATCGGTTTCGCCGGATAAAAAAGCACAAACACAAAGACTTAATCTGCAACTAACAAATGTTAATGGATGGCTAGGCGCATCAATGGATGATATAATTGAACAACGCGTATTACTCTTCGGCAATCCCATAAAGCTTAATAAAGGCAATTACACATTTTACATTCAACAGGTAATGCGCGAAGACCCTCTACAAAATATTCTGAATGTGGGGATACGTATAGAAAAAATAGTACAGTAACAGGTATTTAACTGAACACTTTTACTCATGAAATTCCCACCAACTAAGTATTAAAATAACTTTCAAACTAAACACACAATTTTTCTATGGGTAACCATCACAAAAGACATCATAATGTCTTACGGCATTGCATTGTTTTGCCATTGCTATAGCAAAAGGCAAAGTTTTAAACCCAATAATTTTAGCAGTATAACACTGAAAGATTACAGCTATGCCATTTCACAAGATTTATCCTGAATTTTAATTGTGGTTGCAAACACCATTAATCTTTATTAAACCTAATTCAATACTTAAATTTTACACTCCCAAAAATAATTCATTATTAAGAAAAATTATTATAGGTTGTATTTTAAATTTTCTATTTTTACCTGTATAGTAAATTAATTTAACTACTCTCTGTAAAATTGATTTGCATTAATAGAAAAGATTGTTTTACTGCTTTAGGTTTTTTTAAAAATTTTAGCTTAACGCCGCTTTATCAATCTCGTACTCAGTAAAAAAATCAATAAAGGGTTGAATCTTTTTTATAGAAAGAAAGACGTCGTTTTGAACCAACACTGTTTTTATGGGCGACTATTTTAAATGGTATTACACTGTTTTAATTTTTCTTATTTCTTTTACAATCGTAAAGGGGCAAACTATAAATAAAGTATCTGCAAATGATGGGATATGGGAGGACTATGGAACTGTTGTAAGTGCTAAAACATACCCTGAGTTTCATGGCCGGTTGGTGAATGTTAACTGGTCTGATATTGAAACCTCTCCCGATTTTTGGAATTGGGCTATATTCGACAGTGATGTTAATCAGCACATAATAGACAGCATGCCCGTTATCATCCTCGTTTATACGGGCTCTAATGCACCAAACTGGATGTACTCAAATGGCGTACCGCAGGTTAATGCAATTGATTCTTCAGGCAACATTATAGCATATTCACCTTACTATCTTGATAATAATTATAATTATTATTTTAAAAGAATGATTGATAGTGTATGCAATCATATTCAAAACTATCCTTCATCAACAAGAAATTTTGTCATAGGCATGCAGGGTTGTTATGGTAGCACCGGAGACCCCATAGCATATAAAGGAAATGTCGCACCACAATATCAAATTACCTCTGTACAATTTGATAGTCTGTTCAAAGTTTACTCTCTATATTATTATAACGATTACCAAAACCTTACGCCATCAATACATTTACTAAGTAATCCCGCTCCTACTGATTCGTCAGAAACATATTGGCTGTTGAGCAATTGTCCGGGCGGATGGATAAAATGCGGAACGTTTGCAAAAGGTTCTCAAATAAATATGGAACTTGATAAAAATGGATGGTTGTATAATATTTTAAATCAGCCGCAAGGCGGACAGTTTGTATTATCAAGAAGTGAAATTGCAGGAGCACAGTTATATGCAGGCTGGTGGTTAGAAGATCATTACAAAGAAATGTTTGGCATTATGTGCTATTGCATTTATTGGGGGCTTGACTGGCCTAATGAAACTTCAGACATGATTATTGATCACCATTATGATTCTTCATTTGCATTTTTTAATAAATATGCAGGCCAGAAAATACCGGGGCTTGCAACCAATGCAGTGTGTGCATTAAAAGATGCATTAGATGCTTCTGACAGTATAAGGTTTCCTTCAAATGTTTATGGTACTGTTAGTCAAACCAACTCAAACAGGTACATAAATATTTACAATGCTTACAGCAGTTATGGAGCGAAGCTGGAAGATGTTTCTGCCGCGATGACTAATGATCTTGGCAGCCTTGCAGCAAAAGGAACTAATGATGTTGGCTGGCACTTGCTGCCTGGCAACTATGAAAGATATCTTCACCAGATAAATGCCAATACAACAAGTGCAGGATATTGGAATGTTGATGATGCCGATAGTCTTGTTATGTATGGCAGGTACGCAAGAGGCTTTGACATAATCAATAAAAAAAATTCATTGTGTTTTGATGTGGATGATAATTTTTTAAGAAATGCGCCATTAAAAGGAGCATACCCTGTAACTATTGAAATAACATACTTTGACAGCGGGTATGGAAGCTGGGGATTATTTTACGATGCGGTTAGTAATAGTAATAAAACTTCCGGTAGAATAGTATGCATGAATACCCATACATGGAAAAAATACAAAGTTGTTTTAAAGGATGCAAACTTTGGAAACAATTCATTAAGGAATTCTGATTTTTATATTCAAAATACAGGAAGGCAAAATGTAATTTTCAGTACAGTTGAATTATCAAGAACGCAGTTGCCCGATACAGGGTTTATAACAACATCGCTTGCTGCTTTTGATACTGTTTGTATCAACTCAGCTCTTCCACCCAATTCATTTGTATTACATGCCTCATCGTTAGACGGCAGCAACATACAAATCGGGCCTTTTAAAAACTGCAGTTTTTCAACAGCAGCCAACGGAAATTTTGCTGACACATTATTCATAAATAATTACAGTAACAATACTATCAATCAAACCATTTATGTAAAAATAAATACCTCAAGTGCAATAACTATATCAGGCAATATTCCAATAACCGGTGGCGGCAAAAATAAAGCCTTGATTAATGTTAATGGCAGGGTTTTAAATACAAGTCCAACATTAAATGCAACTGTTACCAATGTTACTTGTTACAATAATAAAAATGGTGCTATTGCATTGCAGACGGCAGGAGGAACAGGGCCATTTACTTATACATGGACAAACAACATACAACAATTCTGGACTGCCACAACACAAAATATTAACAGCCTGCAACCAGCTAATTACACAGTTGTGGTAAATTCTGCTTATGGATGCAATACTTCAAAAACATTCGCAATAACACAGCCGCCAATATTGCATGAAACTATTACACAAGGCAAAACTGTTATTTGTAAAGGTGGTTCAACAACAGTTACTGTATCTGCAACAGGAGGTACTCCCCCTTATACAGGAACAGGAATATTTATACAGTTTCCTGGATTTCAATTATATCCTGTTAGCGATACAAAAAGTTGCAGCGATACTTCAGGAATAAGCATAAATGACGGCTATTTAATTAGCCCTTTAAAACCTGATGGAATACGTGGACCTAACAGCGTTAAAAGTAATCAGGCAAAAATCTCATATAAGGTTATAAATCCTATTGGAACTAATGTTTATCGTTGGGTTGTTGTTGGAGGGCTTATAACATCCGGACAAAGTACTTCATCAATTATTGTAACGTGGGGTATTTCTGCAGGAACAGTTTCGGTATATGCAAGTAATCCCTGCGGAAATTCTGATTCAACAACTTTAAATGTCAGCATAAATAACAAACTGGATAATAATTCAGATTCTACTATCTCAGATGCAATGGCAAAAAAACTTTCATCGGATGATGAAATTGTTTTAATACCAAACCCGGTCAGAGATGAAGCAACAATAGAGTTCTTTACAGAAATAAGTGAAGTTTATACAATAGAGATAACAGATGCAAGCGGAAAAAAATTACTTATACAAAAGCATATTTCGCTGCCAGGCAGAAATCTTGAAAAGTTAGATGTAGCAAGGTTTTCAGCAGGTTTATATATTGTAACACTTAAGGATCGAAATGGGGAAAAAAGAGCTGTATTAATGCTAAAAGAATGAATTGATTTAAAATATCTGCATCACGAATGTTTGTTTTTTTAAAAAGTTTTTTTTAAAAAAAATCCCATAATTTTTTTTTTTACATTTTATTTTTATCTTTACACAGATAGGAAAATTGACATTTTATTTGCTGATTCTGAATTAAGCACACTACTAGCCGAGTTTTTAAGAATTGTATTATTTAGTAACTAATCATCTCTTTTAAAGTTGCTTTTAAACTTTAATTGTGGTCAGATTTTAGCTAACTGCGTACCTGCGAAGACCAAAGAATTATTTGCTTATTTATTAAAGTTTCAAACGTTTTAAAACCAACGAGGAAATAATGCTTTGTATTGAGTAAGCACATCTCCTCTGCCAAAACACTGTTTCTATGACCAACCACCACAAAAGGCATTGTCTTGCCTTAATCTATCTTTTTGCCTTTTCTGTAGCAAAAGGCCAAATTACCAGCAAACTATCTTCTACTGACGGAACATGGGAAGATTATGGACCTGTCGTAAGCGCAAAAACTTATCCGGAGATGCATGGCCGTTTGGTAAATGTTAACTGGTCTGATATTGAGACATCGAACAATAACTGGACATGGTCTGTATTTGATAGTGATATTAGTCAGCACATCGTAGACAGCATGCCTGTTATTGTTATGGTGTATACAGGCCCGAATGCGCCAGACTGGATATATTCCACCGGTGGCGTACCTAAAGTTAACGCTACCGATTCATCTGGTAATATAGTGGCATACTCGCCCTATTACCTTGACGCCAATTACAATACTTACTTTAAAAGAATGATTACTAATGTATGCCTGCATATTCAAAATTACGCTCCGTCAACCAGGAATCTGGTAATAGCTGTACAACCTTGCTTTGGAAGTACAGGAGACCCTATAGCTTATAAAGGCACCGTTCCAACAAAATACCAGATTAGTATCAGCCAGTTTGATAGTTTGTTCAAGGTCTATTCTTCTTATTATTACAGCCAGTACCAGGGCCTTACTCCTCCCATTCGTTTGCTGAGTAATCCAAACCCGAGTAGTTCACCTGAAACATACTGGCTATTAAGTAATTGCCCGGGAGGATGGATAAAATGCGGAACTTTTGCTAAAGGTACCCAGGTAAACTTTGAGCTTGATAAACTAAGCTGGTTGTATGCCGTTTTGAACCAGCCACAAAATGGACAATTTGTATTGTCGAGAAGTGAGCTTACAGGTCCGCAATTGTCTGCAGGCTGGTGGTTAAAAGATCATTATAAAGGAATGTTTGCTATGATGTGTAATTCAGTTTACTGGGGGCTTGATTGGCCTAATGAAACTTCTGCTGTGGTGAGTGACCATAATTATGATTCAACATTTGCATTTTTTAATAAGTATGCAGGTCAGAAAATTCCAGGCATTGCAACCAATGCGGTATGTGCATTAAAAGATGTGCTCGATGCTTCAGACAGCGTAAGATTTCCGGCAAGCACATACGGCACTATTAGCCAAACCAATTCAAACAGGTATATAAATATTTACAATGCATACAGCAGTTACGGAGCTAAGCTGCAGGATGTGTCTGCAGCAATGAATACCGACATGGGCAGCCTTAATGCAAATGGTGTAAATGATGTAGGCTGGCATTTATTGCCGGGTAATTACGAACGTTATCTTTACCAGATAAATGCCAATGCAACCAGCGTTGGTTACTGGAATATTGATGATGCCGATAGCCTTGTTATGTATGGCAGATATGGACGGGGCTTTGACATGAACAACAAAAAAAATGCATTGTATTTTGATGTTGACAGCAGTTTTTTAAGAAATACACCTTTAAACGGAGCTTATCCTGTAACTATTGAAGTAACGTATTTTGACAGTGGTTATGGAAGCTGGAGGCTGATGTATGACGCCGTAGGGAATAGCAATAAACTGGCAACAAAAATTACCTGCACCAATACCCATACATGGATAAAATCGCAGATAATACTAACAGATGCAAATTTTGCAAACACTGCAGCAGGTAATTCAGATTTCTATATTCAAAATGCGGGCAGTCAAAACGTAATTTTTAGTACGGTTGAATTATCAAGGTCGCCGCAAATTGATGCAGGGTTTATGACTACCGGAAATATAAAATTTGACACCGTCTGTATTAATACAGTGCTTCCTCCGGCTTTGTTTGTGCTGCATGCCGCATCATTAGATGGCAGTAATGTGCAAGTCGGACCTTTTAGGAATTGTACTTTTTCAACTTCATCTACAGGTAGTTTCACGAATTCATTAATCTTAAGTAATTATGGTAACTCGATCAACCAAACTATCTATGTGCAATTAAATACTGCTAATGCAGCAAATACATCCGGCAATATTCCAATTCAAGGCGGAGGTCTTAGTACTACTTATGTAAGTATCCAGAGTTCTGTTGTAAATACAAGCCCATTACTTAATGCAGCAATTTCTACTGTAAGCTGTTATGGTAAGAAGGATGGCTCGATTGATTTACAGCCAACAGGCGGAACAGATTCGGCCACATTTACATATAAATGGACCAATACCACGCAACCTTTATGGAATGCGACAACACAAGATGTTAGCGCTCTTCAGCCTAATACTTACAATGTTGTAGTAAATTCAGATTATGGTTGCAGTACTTCAAAAACGTTTGTTATAACGCAGCCGCAGGTCTTGAAAGATACTGTTACACTGGATAGCGCTATTGTTTGTAAAGGCGGATCAACTACTGTTACTGTATCAGCAACCGGAGGAACGCTCCCTTATTCAGGAACAGGATCATTTTCTCAACCTACAGGTTATATACTATACACTGTTAATGATGCAAATAATTGCAGTGCTTCAAAAGGAATAACAGTTCCAATGGGCACTGTAACCGCTCCTGCAAAGCCTGCCGGTATAAATGGGCCCACTTCAGTAAAAAACTATCAAACAGGTATTGCATTTAGTGTTGCAAGTCCTAATTACTCTTATGTATATACATGGGCTGTCCCAACAGATGCAACTATAACTTCAGGCCAGGGCACAGCAAATGTCACGGTAACATGGGGTATTACGGCAGGTTCTGTTTCAGTATATGCAAGTAATAATTGCGGCAGCTCTCCTTCTTACTCAACAACAAAAATTAAAGTAACAAACAGCTTAGCAGATAGCTCCAACGTCATTTCAAGCGCGGTTGCAGGCACACTTTCAACAAGTGCATCAATTGTACTAATGCCAAATCCTGTAAAGGATATAGCAATTGTAAAATTCTTTACGGCAAACAGCGAAACTTACACAATGGAAGTAAGCGATGCTAATGGCAAACTGTTATTCATGCGCAAGAGTATTGCTTCGCCCGGTAATAACATTGAAAAGCTTGATGCAGCCAGCCTTTCTGCAGGCATGTATTTTATTACATTGATAGAACAAAACGGTGAAAGAAGAACCATACAAATGGTAAAACAATAAGTTTAAATGATATAAACTAAGGGCGTAAGAATTTATTTTTTGAGAAATATTTTTAATAATGCCTGTTAGAATATTATACGTTTCCACCACAATGCAATAAGGCAGCGCCCGATAAATCCAGCTTATGAAATACAATAAATCCCCGGTTAAAATGATCGGGGATTTTTATTGATACCTGTTCAATAAAAAATAATTTGCCAGTGCTTTGGCATTTAACTCTACATAAAAAAATTATTGCTCATTTATTATATAAAGTTTTAGCAGATTCAAATTTTGAAAACAGCTCTTTACATGCATTGGTATAATACTTGATTTTTTATCTTCTAAAAATTTCATGGCAATAGCTTTTCCTATTATTGATTGGGGCAATGGTACAAATATTTATGAGGTAAATGTTCGTCAATATACACATGAAGGCACTTTCAAAGCTTTCATAAAACATATTCCACGATTGCACAATATGGGCATTGATATTTTATGGTTGATGCCTGTAACTCCTATTAGTATTGAAAAAAGGCAAGGTACTTTCGGCAGTTATTATGCAGCAAGTTCATACACCAACATTGATCCTGCATATGGCACTGAAGATGATTTTAAAGAGCTGATCAAAACAGCTCATTTTTTTGGAATGAAAGTGATCATTGATTGGGTTGCAAATCATACAGGTTATGACCACCAGTGGACGAAAGAGCATTCAGAATGGTATCGTAAAGATGAGCATGGAAATTTTACAGAACTCTATGGATGGGTTGATGTGATCGATCTGAATTATGAAATCCCTGCTCTGCGTGAAGGCATGATAAACGCAATGAAACATTGGGTAATTGAATTTGATATTGATGGTTTCCGCTGTGATATGGCAAGAACTGTTCCTGTTGATTTCTGGATTGAAGCACGTGGTGAATGCGATGCTGTAAAATGTTTATTCTGGCTGGCTGAATGTGAGATATTAAATTATCATGAGGCATTTGATCTTACATATGGGTGGGAAGTGATGCGCGCTTTTGATAAATATTTTAAAGATGAATTAAAATTTGAAGAAATAAAACCGCTGCTCATAAATTATTCTCATTATCCAATTGGTTCAAGAAAATTATTGTTTACATCCAATCATGATGAGAATACTTATCATGGAACGGAATATGAAAAATATGATACAAGCGCTAAAGCAATGGCAGTGTTTTCCTGTACCTGGCCGGGCATTCCGTTGATCTATTCAGGGCAGGAAAAGCCAAACCACAAACGCCTTGAATTTTTTGAAAAAGATTTTATTGATTGGAATGGTGATGTTGAATTAGATAGCTTTTATAAAACCTTGTTAACTATTCGCAAACGAAATAAAGCTTTACAGGAAAGTGCTTCTGTATTGTTGTTGCAAACCGGTGCAGATAAAATACTGGCTTATTTATGCAGAAGGCAACATGATAAAGTTTTAGTAATGATGAACCTTGGTAAAGAAGCCGCAACTTTTAGTATGAATCATCCGGCATTGGCAGGAAAATATCATAATCTCTTTTCAAATGAAGCTATAGAAATGCAACGCGCTGCTACATTTAATTTTCAACCGGGCGAATATTTGGTGTATCATAATACACAAAACATCAGTTAAATTGTGTAAATGAATTTGAGTTTTTGAAATAAAAAAACCGGTTAGCTGTAGCACTAACCGGATCGGATAAACATAAACATTTACTCAAAATGAATCTATGTTTATGATTTTTCCATAGGCTTACTTATTTTGCTTTCCCTTCGTCATTACCATTCTTTTTATTCTGTGTGCTCTTTGCTGCTAATTGTGTTTGAATATCGTCATCATAAGGATGAACGATTGTATGCTTGTCATTAGCATTGCCCAAACTTGTTGTAGGGCCGCCTTTAGCACCCATATCATTTTCTTCATCGGAATTAACGGTTGAAAAACCCTGCGGATCTGTTTTTATATCTGGCATAACGATAAAATTTAAAAGTTATATAATGCAGTATATACTTAAATTATCATGCCATATTTAAAGATTGTTTCCTCCGGCTATAGATCAAGTTATTTTGTTGGTGTTGCTGCAAGTGGAGGTTTTGCAATAAATTCATTGGTGATGTACCTGGATAAAGCAAAATCTCCATAGTCTGTTCTTATCCCCGAGGAAATGCCACCCGCAACAATTTTCCCATCAGGCTGCAAAAGAATCTGGCGAAGCAAATCATACCCGCGAAAAGCAGTAAAAATTTCTCCCTGTTTGCCAAAGCTTTTATCAATTTTTCCATTGGAGTTAAATCGTGACAATGCGAAATAGGATTGACCGGTGGCATTACTAAACGAACGTCCCCCGGCAACAATCTTGTCATCAGGCTGTATTACAACAGAAGCTATTTGATCTGAATATCCCAGATCGCTATTAATAGTACCATTCATTCCAAACGATGAATCTTTTTTGCCATTGCTATTGTATTGCATCAAAAGAAAATTATAGTCTTGGTATGTATCACTTACCTGTATATAACCTCCTGCAATAATTTTTTCATCATGTGTAAGCGCAAGAGTAGTAAAGCTGGCATTATTACCGGCATTAAAAGTAACAACACCATTCTTTCCAAATTGTATGTTGAGTTCACCAGACGATGTAAAGTCTGCCAATACAGGCTGTGTAAGATTAGTATTTTGCTTTAACGTTGTATATCCTGATACGATAATTTCTCCTGTTGAATTAACAACAACACCTGTAGCATAAGCCTGAAAGCCAATAGCTATTTTTTTGCTTCCGTTATCACCAAAACCTGAATCTACTGTTCCGTTATTATTGAACCTGGCAGCCAAAACAAAAGAACTATCCCACGAATTAATTGTGTTATTAAAACCAGCCACCACAAACTTACCATCAGGTTGTACCGCCATAGATGTGCCAATGAAATTAGTTTTTAAGTCGCCGAAATAAACAATGCCATTCGTTCCGAATGAAGAATCAAGCGCTCCGTTTTTTTTACAGCGCAGCAGAATTATAGAGGCAGGCCCCTGGTCTGTAGTGTAAGCGTAACCTGCACCTACAATTTTATCATCGGCCTGAATACTTATAACTTTTAGTGTAGCGAAAACAGGCTTAAAATATGCAAATCCATTTTTACCAAACGATGAATCTAACTCGCCATTTGTTTTGTAGCGTGCGAGCATGCAGGCAATTTCATCGAAGCTGATTACCTTGATCAAATCATAATAACCGCCGGCAACTATTTTACCGTCATGCTGAAATGCAATACTGTTTAATACTTCTTCACTTCCAAAATCAGTGACAACTTTTCCATCATTACCAAACGTTGAATCAAGAAAACGGGATTGTGCATAATTATAACTGCTTACCAGTAAAAGGAGAAAGCATAAAAGATAATTTTTCATAGATTAAATTGATGAGGTTCAACAACGAATAAAAACTAAGTGAATGAATTGAATCAACAAGATAGAAAACAATTGTAATAATTCAATATGTTTACTTCATCAATTGTTAAGCTGCAATAAGGTGAGATCAGTTTTGCTGCTCAACTTCTTTTTCCATCATGAGATAAGCTTTGATAAACCCATCTAATTCGCCGTCCATTACAGGCTGAACATTTCCAACTTCATAATCGGTGCGATGATCTTTTATCATTTTATACGGATGAAAAACATAGCTTCTTATCTGGCTTCCCCACTCTATTTTTTTCTTGCCTGCATTGGCTGCATTCTTCGCTTCTTCGCGCTTGCGCAATTCTTCTTCGTATAAACGGCTCTTCAACATCTTTAACGCAAGCTCACGGTTCTCGCCCTGTGTTCTGCTTTGCTGGCATTCAACAATTATTCCTGACGGAATATGTTTTAACCGAACAGCTGTTTCAACTTTGTTTACATTCTGTCCGCCTTTACCACCGCTGCGATAAAATTCCCATTCCAGGTCTGCAGGGTTTACATTGATCTCAATCGTATCATCAATCAATGGATACACAAACACACTTGCAAAAGATGTATGCCTTCTTGCATTGCTATCAAACGGAGAAATTCTAACCAACCGATGCACGCCGCTTTCTGCTTTTAAAAAGCCATAAGCAAACGGGCCGTCAAATTGAAGTGTTGCCGTTTTAATACCGGCACCATCACCTTCCTGGTAATCAAGCTCAGTAACTTTCCAGCCTTGTTTATCGCCATACATTCTGTACATGCGCAACAACATTTCAGCCCAATCCTGGCTTTCAGTTCCACCAGCTCCCGGATTTATCTGCAACACTGCAGGTAACTCATCTTCCGGCTGGTTGAGTGTACTTTTAAACTCTGCATCATCCAACATTATTAGTGCATTATCATACGCCAGTTTTGCTTCTTCTTCTGTTGCATCGCCTTCTTTCCAGAAATCAAACAGCACAGCAAAATCTTCTACTGCAGTTTCAACCTGCCTGTAAATTTTAAGCCAGTATTCGTTTGTTTTTATTTCTTTCATGATGCCGGTAGCGCGTTCGTTATCATTCCAAAAACCCGGCGAAAGTGAGAGCTGCCTGTCGTTCTCTATTTTTTGCGTACGGTTATCAACGTCAAAGAAACCTCCTTATCCCGGCTAAGCGGGACCGCAATTCAATAAGTTTTTCCTGTGTCATAAGGCCGCGAAGATAAGCAAGAGATATGTAAGAATTATGCTGAAGTAAAGGCTATAATCAAAACACAAATTGTTATGATGCACCATTATTTGTTAAAAAAAAAGAAAGTAATTAAACCCAAAAGAAAAGTCTTCGTCCATGAATACATTAAAATAAAAAAAATGAAAAAAACACTTTTCCTGCTTATGTGCGCAGCAACAATTGGCAGCGCAACTTTTGCTCAAACAACAAATCCTAAACATCATGCAGTTAAAACGCAGGCCAAAGATTTAAAAGAAGATCAGCATACAAAAACAGAAGACAAAAAACAATTGAAAGAAGATAAACAGGATTTAAAGAATGATCAAACTGCAACAAAGGCTACAAAGGACCAGGACAGGGAAAACATTGCAAAAGATGAAGTAAAAACAGATAAGGCCACAAGAAAAGAAAACAAACAAGTTAAAAAAGACGAAAAAGCTATCGATAAAAAAACAGATCATACTTCTTCTGATCCTGCTTCAACTCCGGCTACACCGGCTCAAAATTAATATACCCGTATACGCAAAAACCCTGTAAGGTACTTACAGGGTTTTTATATTTATAACAATAGCTCGTTGTTATTTTTTTGAAGCATTTATCAATTGTCCATAAGTGGGTATCTGTTGCATAATAGAAGCCCTGAGCTGTGTTAATATATATACCTCTGATTGATAAAATTCAAACGCCGTAACTGCATTGGTAGCAGCTTTCATCTTTTTATAATATACCTGGAGGGTTTGCTCCTGGTCGATCCTGTTTGAAAAATATTGATTGGCTAAAGAGTCTGCAATAGCCGGAGTCATATTACCGTAAGCATGAGCAGTATTTTCATACAATGATATCCTCGTTTTTGCAGTTTTACGATTTAGCTTATCATATTCATCGTAAATTTTCCAGAAGGCCGCAGAATCCTTTGGTTCAACAGAAACCAGTTTGGCTACAGCTTCCTTTTTTTGAACACCCAACAGGTTAACAATAGCTTCCGCTTCAGCGTCAGAAGTTTGACCAAACGAACTATAAATGCCACCAAAGAAAAAAGCAGCCAGCAGTGCAATACTAAATTTCATAAAGTTTTGATTTTTTAAAGCCGCAAGATGAAGGAATAAAAACACATTTGGTATGAAGCAATATGTTTAACCGTTAAATAGTAAAGGGAATAATCAAAGATTTATATTGACGCTTACGCTCAGATGAAAAAGTTATTGCACTTTATTTTGATGAAGTTCATCTCACCAGGTATTGTTTAATCATATATGCTAACAACTGCGGGTTTACCTGCTCAACAGGATGTGGTGTATTTGGTAAGACCGCTAATTGCGCAGCAGGCAATTGTTTATAAACAGACACTGTTTCATCCAGCGTTACCATTTTATCTCTGTCGCCAAGCATTATGAAACAAGGAACAGTAATGTTAGAATAATCTTCAGGTTGTAAAATATTTTTTGAACCAAGTGCAGTTAGCAATTCTATAGTTTTTGTAAGAACTTTTTTCCAGTCGTTTGGAGAATGCCTGCTTGATAGCTGTTCAGCAAATACAGGTACTTTTTGCTGTATCGTACCGGCATCAAGCATCCTGACTTCTTTAGCTGCAGTAGCTTCATCCCAATGAAATTTTGTAGCGAGTGTAATAACACGATCAACTTTCTCAGTATAATGTTTAGCCATATACATTGCTACATAACCACCCATGCTATATCCAAAAATATCAGCTTTGGTTATTTGATTTTTCTGCATGTAGCTGATCACATCTTCCGCAAACAATTCAACAGAAAATTTAGCATCAGGAACAGGTTCTCCGCCATGCCCTGAAAAATTTATAAGATGAATAGTGAACCCGGCCTGAAGAATATCTGCAAATGGCTCTAATTGCCTCTTCGCTCCTGTTGCGCCATGCAATAAAATAAGATGTTGCATGCAATGAAGATAGGGAAGAAAATATATTGCCACCGTTAATGAATTCACCATTAATGTTTAGCGGCATTTAATGAATCTTTTGTTTTCTTACTGGTATCAGTTGCTGTATTAGGCGGAGCGTAACCATCAGGACGTGTAACGCCGGTAGTATCACCCGGGTTATTTACATCAACGCTGTTCATTGTATCTGTAGGTGAAGACTTTTTTGTACCTGAATTACAGGCAATGAAACAAACCAGCAAAGATGCCAATAAGAGATTTTTCATAGTGATTTTACACACTATAACACAAGAACTTTGCCGTTTGATAAACCGGTTAAAGTAAATAAGCAGCTCTATCTTTTTTTTGTTTTGGTTGTTGGCTTTGGCTTCAGCGTTTTTACATGATCAAAACTCTTTTGAAGATAAGGTTTAAGTTCATTGGTCTTTTTGAGCAGGTCATCAGGCACCACTGCAAAATCTTTTTTTGTTATACCATATATCTCCAGAAGTTTGGTTTTATATTTTTTAATAAATGCCTCTAAATCTTTTTCAGATAACCGTATAGAAAAGATACCATCGGGAGTTAAATGTGTAAACATATTGCCATTATGTGAAGTGTAAGGATTAGTGTCACCCTTTCGTTCAATTTCAGGAATAGTGGCAATTAGTTTATCGAACAATGCAACTTTCTCCGGAGGTGGCCCTTGATTTTTTTTAGCTGGCATACAATCAGAAGTTTTAATGTGTGCGCAACGCTCAAACAATATTGCTATTCTAACTCTCGGTAATCCTGTTTTATACTTCAATATTATAACTAACCCGTTGTGCGATTAAAAATAATTGAAACCCGATAATAAACATTTTTAACGGGCAGAAAAGTGAAGGCAAAACTTTTTAACAGGTATTGTTTAGGTATTAAATAACTCGTATCAATATCAGTTTAAAGAGAGACAAAAAACAGACAAAACATAGATAAATTGTGTGTTTGCTCTCTCTTTAGTCCCTCTTTAGTCTCTCTTTAGTGTCTCTTTTGTCTCTCTTTTATCTCTTTTTTTGGTGTTTTTAATAGTTATTTTGTTCCTGGTTTATTTATGCCAGGTTAATTGCAGAACTGGTTTAATATTTTCTTAGAGGCTATTTAAATTTATGAATTGCAGGCACCATTTTTTTTAAAAAGAACACATTGTTCATTTGAACCACATAGAATCACAGGCATATAGGAATTGCATAAGCTTTCCTATGTGTGTATTTCCTATGTATCTATATGCCTTATGTGGTAAAAAAAAACTGCGTACGAAATCTTTATAATTAATTTAAACAACTTCTGAGAACAGTACTATTTCGTAGTTTAATATTATAATATTTGCTTTCAAGATTGCTATTTAGACTGCTGAACTATATTTCAATCCAATTCAAACAATAATATACTAAAGTGCTACATACCGCTGAGTGCTTTCCGTTTCATCTTTCAACGCATCAAGAATAGCTTTTAAATGCGCGTCGTTGCTTAAGAAATCTGCATTCTGTGCATCAACAAAAATGGTTTTTATGTTATGCTGTTTTATGTAACTGGTATAGGTTTCCTGAATGCTGAATAAATAATCATCAGCAATATTTTGTTCGTACAGGCGGTTGCGTTTCTTTATATTTTTTTGCAGTTTATGTATAGGTGAATGCAGGTAAATAACTATGTCGGGAAAAATGAGTTGCTGCTGCATAATGTCAAACAACCTTTGATATAAACGAAACTCTTCATCGGGCAAATTCACTTTCGCGAACAAAAGGCATTTCGTAAAAATATAATCAGACACAGTAATGCTTTGAAAAAGATCGCTGGTATGCACCATATCTTTTAATTGCTTATATCGCTCCGCCATAAAAAATAATTCCAGCGGAAAAGCATTTTGTTTTGGATTCTCGTAAAACTTTGGGAGAAAAGGATTATCGGCAAACTGTTCTAAAATTAAACGTGCATTCAGTTTTTTTGCAAGCAGGTGTGCAAGTGTAGTTTTGCCGGCGCCGATGTTTCCTTCAATGGCTATGAAATGATATTGCATCGGCTTCAAAATTAACCGTACCGTTCAGTTGTTTATTCAAATTTTATGCACAGTTAATTCATCTTTACAATCAGCCAGTAATTCGTTAATCGTTTTGTGTAAGCCGGGATGAATAATATTACCCGCAATTTCTGCCAGCGGCGTTAATACAAATCTTCTTTCAGCCATGTGTGGATGCGGAATGATCACGACCGGCGAATTATAAACCATACCATTCATCAGCAAAATATCAATATCAATAGTGCGCGGCCCCATTTTAATGCTGCGTTTCCTGCCAAGCATATTTTCAATATCAAGCAATGCCTGCATTAAATCATCCGGCTCAAGTAAAGTATGCAATTCAATTGCCTGGTTATAAAAATCAGGTTGATCTGTAAACCCCCAGGCTGCAGTCTGGTACACAGAAGATCTTTTTTGAATAGTGCCGCAATTCTTCTCAATAAACGTTGCAGCTTTGTCAAGATTTTCCAAACGATTTCCCAAATTGCCACCTGTAAGCAGAAAAACAATATTCATAAATTGGTTTATTACCGGTGTCAAATATCTTTACTTTTGTTCACTGTGAACATATTGAGCAGGCAACTCTAATTTAAAAATAAGATATCAACATTGCACAAGTTTGTTCCCCACAGTTTAAAATAAATTGAGACGTAATGAGAAGTTTTCTTAAAATTTTTTTAGCCACATTGGTGGCCCTTGTAGTTTTTACCATAGCTTTTGTTTTAGTTATTGCGGGCATAGTTGGCAGCGCAACATCTACTTCCAAACCAACAATCGGTTCAAATGGAATATTGGTGCTTGATCTGGGCAAAGGCTTTGCAGAGCAGGCTAAAAGCGATCCGGTAAGTAGTTTTTTCAGTGATCACTCTAAAGATGTTCCGGGCCTGTATGATGTTGTACGCATGATTCATTATGCCAAAACAGATTCATCCATTAAAGGCATTTATATTAAAGCCGGCGACAATGAAAATGGTTATGCAGCGAGTGAAGAGTTAAGACAATCGCTGGTTGATTTTAAAAAGAGCGGGAAGTTTATTCTGGCTTACGGAAGCGTTATACCGGAGCGTGCATATTATGTAGCGAACGTTTCTGATAAAGTGTATTGTAACCCGGTTGGCGGTGTTGAGTGGGATGGGTTTTCTGTTGACCTGATGTTTGTAAAAGGCTTGCTGGATAAACTGGAAATTCAACCTGAAATATTTTATGCAGGAAAATTTAAAAGCGCAACTGAACCTTTACGCGCAACTCAAATGACAGATGCCAACCGTTTGCAAACCACAGTTTGGCTGAATGATATTTATAATAATTTATTGATAAGAACGGCTGACGCAAGACATACAGATACAGCAACCCTGCACCAGCTTGCCAATACAGGCGCAATACAAACTGCAAATGATGCGGTAAGATATAACCTGGTTGACGGTGTGAAATACGATGATGAAGTGCAAACAGAATTGTTACAACGTTTGAATAAGAAAGAAAAAGATAAGATCAATTTTGTAAGCCTTGGGAATTATGCAGCAGCTGTAGATTTTCAAAAAGACGGTGATGGTGGCAAAGTAGATATTATTTATGCGGATGGTGATATTGTTGACGGCAAAGGAGGCAAGGATGAAATAGGCAGCGATGATTATATAAACCTGATACGCAAAGCAAGGCTGGATGATGATGTAAAAGCAATTGTGTTTCGTGTAAATTCTCCCGGTGGCAGTGCAATGGCAAGCGAAGCTATCTGGCGTGAGATCACGCTCGCTAAAAAAGTAAAACCTGTTGTGGTAAGTATGGGTGATTATGCAGCTTCCGGTGGTTATTATATTTCCTGCGCGGCAGATTCTGTGTTTGCAGATGAAACAACTATCACAGGTTCGATTGGTGTGTTTAGTGTGCTCGCAAATCTTAAAGATTTTTTCAATGACAAGCTGGGTATAACTTTCGATGGCGTTAAAACTGCTACGTATGCAGACCTTGGTTCAATGAGCAGACCACTCACCGACCAGGAGAAACGTTTTGTACAAGGTTCCGTTGATTCTATTTATAAAACATTTACTACACGTGTTGCGGATGGAAGAAAAAGAGATACTGTTTATATTGATAGTATTGCCCAAGGCCGCGTGTGGATCGGTAAGCGTGCCATTGGCGTTGGCCTTGTTGACAGAACAGGTTCTTTACAGGATGCAGTTAATTGTGCAGCGCGTATGGCAAAGCTTTCAGATTATAAAACAAGAGAATACCCTGAACAAAAAAGCTGGCTGGAAGAGTTGACAGATCAATCATTCATGTCGCAGAGTAAAGAAGATGCGTTGGTAAAAGAAATCGGCCAGCAGCAATATGATGTTTTGCAAAAGGCAAAGCAACTATCAACAATTGTAAATATTCCGCAGGCGAGGCTGCCGTTTACTTATAATTTTAAATAACGTTCTTGTTTTAATATTCAACAAACAATATTCAATTATTATACAAATGAATATTGTTTATTGTGTATTAGATATTGAGTGTTGATCAATGCTTGTGTCTTGATACTTGAAACCTGCACCTTGTATCTTGAAACTTGAATCTTGTTCCTTGATTCTTGTTTACATCTCAATCAATTCTCCATTCACAATCGCAAAAACATTATCTGTCTTTTTCTTATCGATCAAAGCAATACCACTGAATTTTGAGAATGCAGGCAAAACTGCAAACCTTTCATTAAAATAAAAACAGGGAAAGCTTAAGTGTTGCCGGCTTTTTCCTCTTATAGATATGCCCGGATGCAAATGCCCTGTAAGAAAATATGCATCTTCATGTTCAGGAAAGTTTTCAATATGTAAATGATCATGCGTGAATGCGAATGCGCTTATGCGTAACAATTTATCATCAAACACATTAATGTTTATTTGATGATACCAGTCGCGGTGCAGTATATCATGATTGCCTTTTACCAACACTATTTCAAGCTGAGAAAAATCATTGCGCCATTTTTCAAAGAGCAAATGTTCTTTGTTTGAACGGCTATGAAAAAGATCTCCTACAACAATTAACTGTTCCGGTTTATAGGATTGCAACAGGTTGAATAAACGTTGAAGGTCTTCCAGGAAAACTGCCTGCGGTAAAGCAATACCTGATTTTCTGAAATGCCCTGTTTTACCAAAATGACTGTCTGATAAGATCAATACTTTTTCGTCTTCCCAAAAAATAGCGCGTTCGGGTGATAGCCATAAATGCTGATCGCGAAAATTAAAATGCTTGTGCTTCATTAATGCTGCAAACGTAGTTAAGTCAAATAATAAAACTAACATTAAATTATCACGGGAATTTTCCCCTATGTTTTGCGTGAAAGGCTGTTGGTAGGAATTTGAAGAAAAAAATACCTTGCAGAAGATTAAAACAAATTTCTAATTTTAAAAAAAATAATATGACATCACCCATAGGCAATTTTAAGCTTGATATTGCATTAGGAATAGCCGTAAAGGGAACAAGCTTAACGTATAACCTTAAACAATTGGCAAAAGATTGCATTTCTCTTTATAATAGAGGAGGTTATACTGATAATCCAACTAAAACAGATTATGTAAGTTTTGATAACGCAAAATTGCAACAATGGTTAAGAGATATGAACGGGGCTGCATTTATAAGAACAGAGATAGGCGTTTATACGCCTGACTTTATAACTGCAATAAATGATTTGGCAAGCAAAACAAGTAAAACTCAATCAGATGAATACGGAACTTTATTTAACTCACTTGATTCCGCAAAATATCTTTATAGGGTAACAATTTTTTTATTTGCTTGTAATGTAGACGGCACAGATTATATGCCAGGTGTAAAAGAGTCTTCGGGATATAATCTTGGTAACCTACATCCATAAAAAACACTCCGAAAATGAAAAACATAGCCTCAGGCATGTTAGTACTTTGCGCTAACACATGTATATTTTTTTTAAGCTGCAATAGTAGCAGCAATTTAAATTGTACTATTGATTCCTCGGCAGTTTACCAGCAATATAAGGTGCAACATTTCGATTCTGATACAGAAATAAATATAGGTAATGGATTATATAATCTGTTTAAAGGCTCATCATATAATTTAGAAAAAATGGCTGCAGATACAGTTATTGGCGATGGTGATGAAGTTGATACTACTAATTCAAACAGATGCCTTAGAAATTTTAGAACTCTACTTACAAATGTTGGTTTCTCCGTTGACCCGCCACCGGCAAGTCCCCCTGCTGGTTATAAAGGACAATTAACTCAAAGTGAAAGTTTTATAATAGAGGAGGTTATAC
>Ga0206973_1007_pt3 | contig 46226 bp, 45 predicted proteins | sample Alteio_BWOrgHeat_83_FD_152927 | JGI IMG/M metagenome (GOLD analysis project Ga0206973, IMG submission 152927) | Enriched cells from forest soil in Barre Woods Harvard Forest LTER site, Petersham, Massachusetts, United States -... | ecosystem: Environmental > Terrestrial > Soil > Temperate forest >...
GTATTCATAATATACTGGAAGCTGCCGTATATTATAAACCGGTTTTATTCGCACCTGCGATTGAAGAAAAACCTGTTGCTGTAATTCAACAACCGGCAGAAGTAACAAGCAGAGATTTTTTTGACCCGATGGTTGATATACCAACGCTGGCTTTAAAACAGCAGGAAGTAAACGAAACTATTTCTTCGCAGCAGGAAAGCGTGAATGATAAACTTAAAAATCTCTCAGGGCATAAAGAGGTTGCAAGCAGAATAAAGGAAGGGCCGATCAAAGACCTGCGCAGAGCTATCGGCATTAATGATCAATATCTTTTTATCAACGAACTTTTTCGCGGCGATCAAACCATGTATGAGCGCAGCATTAAAACCATTAATGGTTTTAATATTTATGCAGAAGCTGAGCTTTGGATAAAACGCGAGCTTAAATTAAAATTAGGATGGAATGAAAGCAGCGATGTTGTGCAGTTGTTTGATCAGTTGATTAAAAGACGGTTTGCCTGAATATAATTCATGATGGTTGCAGTTGCACCTGCATTATTTTTTACATATTCACCTGCAATGTTGCACGCTTCTCTATACATCATTTCATCAGTTAAAAGATCGTTCAACTCTTCTTCAAGCTCAATAGCATCTTCCACATCAAATGCACCTTCTTTATCAACAAGGTCTATTGCTTCAGAAAATTTATCATAAGCAGGTCCGAATAAAACCGGTTTATAATATACGGCAGCTTCCAGTATATTATGAATACCATCGTTGCCAAAACCTCCGCCAACAAAACAAATAGTTGCATAGCGATATAAAAATTTCAACATCCCGATATTGTCAATTATCAATGTGTTGATGGAAGCATCAGGCGATGTTTGTTTGCTAATCATGTCAACATAATCAGAATATAGAACAGCATGTTTAAACAAAGTGGTGCATTCTTTTATTCTTTCCTTTGAAAGATCATGCGGAGCAATAATAAATTTTAATTCAGGATGCGTATTTGCAAAATGATCCAGCACTTCATCATCTTCGGTCCAGGTACTTCCTGCGATAATTGTTTTTGAATTGCTGATAAACTTTTCTATTTCAGGAAATGATCTTGGTTCTGCTGCTAACTGTAATACGCGATCAAACCTTGTATCTCCGGCAACACTTATATTTTTTGTTACGTTTATTGAACGCAATAAATTCTCTGAATGTTTTGTTTGCAAAAAAATATGTGTGAAAAGAAATAAACTTTCGCGATACCATGAACCATACCATTTAAAAAATGAAAAATGTTCAAAGAATATTGCAGACACTAACAGTAGCGGAATATTTCTTCTATTTATTTCTCTAAGAAAATAATACCAAAACTCATATTTTACAAACACAACCAGCGAAGGATTTATAACATCAAGAAAAGTTTTGGCATTCTTTGAGGAATCCATCGGCAGATAAAAAATATAATCAACCAATTTGTTGTTCTTCTGTACTTCATATCCTGAAGGAGAAAAAAAAGTAAGTACAATCTTATAAGAAGGATATAGCTCTTTAAATTTTTCAAGCAAAGGCCTGCCTTGTTCAAACTCTCCTAACGATGAACAATGCATCCATAATTTTTTTGAGTGATCGTTAGCTACAGCAACTTCAATATTTTTAAGAATAGTTTTTCTTCCGTTTGTCCAAAGCCTGGCTTTCTCATTAAAAGGAGAAATTATTGCAGCGGCAAGCGGGTATAATCTTATAAAGACGTTATAAAAAAACTTATGCATAAAATGCAAAGAAATAAAATTATCATCAGTGAATTTACAGATGTAAATAAAAAGGGAATGCATGTGCATTCCCTTTTATAACAGGCAAAGAGTGAATTATTTTTTACCGGCAATTGCCTTTATAGAATCCTGGTGCATTTGTATTGTAGGCAATGTTTGTGCAGCAAAATTCTTAAGATCAGCATCCTGCAAATCTGAACTTCCTTTCTGAAAAGCATCAATAGCTTTTTTATGGCCGTTAAGCATATCATCTGTATAAGCCTTATCAAAATCTTTTCCTGATTTTTTATTCAGATCATCTAATTTTTTTTGTGAGTCATCACTTAGCTTATCAGGAAGTGTAATACTTTTTGTTGATGCAATTGTTTTTAATTTATCAGCAGCTGCAGTATGATCTGTTACCATCATATCAGCAAAACTTTTCAATCTTGGATTAACTGCTTTTGTTTGGGCAACTTTACTCAATTCAATTTCTGTCATGCCTGCATTGGCAACATCAACAGCCCATTTTGCATCCTGTTCAGAAGCCGGCGCAGATTTCATGCTTGATGTATCTGCTGAAGGCGACATAGAGTTGCTGTCGGGCAGCATACTGTCATTTATATTTTTAGCGCTATCAACGCTATCCTGGTTCGAGGAACTGCTATTGCATGCGCCGAAAACACACGCACAACCAATACATAAAACACCAAATAATTTTTTCATAAAGATATTTTTTGATCAATTAATAATTTCAAAACCTTTATTACAAACGTCAAGCCATAAACATTTGCAGCATTAACAAAAGCAAGTTCAACAGCATGTTTCAATAAACTATGTAGATTATTTTACTCTCAACAAAAAGCTATATTTTTTATTTTTTGGGTGCCATCAAATAACAAGTAGCATCGTTCCTTGCGCTGCAACACTTGTGCTGCATATCATTGCACAGCTATGGTTTGCGATTCACAGCTTGCATTTAATTCAAACAGTTTCTTAATGTTTTATTCATATTCCGGTAATTTAACGGTGGCATTGTTTTTAGTACATTTAAATAAAAAATTTTATGGCGAATAAAAATTTGACTTCTGACTTGCCGGATTCAGAAAGAGATAAAAAGGAATTGCAACCTGATGAAGCAATCCTCGATCTGCCCGATGTAAAAGATATTCCCGGTCAGGAATTTGTACATGTGCCTGATCTGCGTGAAATGGCCGATACCACTATATCTTCAAACGATGAGGAAGGTATTGGACTTTTTGATGATGATGCAGATAATTCAAGTGAACGTCTTACTAAGGGTGAAGAATTAAATGAAGATGATTTGATAACTGGCGACGATGAAGCATTAGATGCGGAGCTTGATGATGAAGAAGATGACGAAGCATTTGATGATAATGATATTGAAGTTACAGATGATGATGTAAGTGATGATTCAACTGTTACTGATGAAGAAAAAAAAATGCTTGAACATACTGAAGATGTAGATTCAGAAGACAATGAAAATTTATACAGCGCTGAATTGGATGATACCGATTTTGATGGTGATAAATTAAATGAGAACGATGATGATGTTTCCGGTGATGACCTTGATGTGCCGGGTGCAGATGACGATGATGCTGATGAAGAAATAGGAGAAGAAGATGAAGAAAATAATGAATACAGTTTGGGTGATAATGAATAAGAAAAATCAATAACAAAATAAAAAAGCCGGCACATAAAGCGCCGGCTTTTTTATTAAAATTCCATCAACATTTCTGCAAAAACATACTCGCTGAACTTTCCTTAGTTTTGCCCGCAAACTTTTTTCAATGCGAGCAATACAAATGGTTGATCTGAAAACAGAGTATCAACGGCTAAAAAAAGAAATTGATACCGCTGTGATTGATGTAATAGAAAGCGCTGCATTTATAAATGGCAAACCTGTTCAGGATTTTAGTAAAGCCCTGGCAAATTATCTTGATGTTAAACATGTAATTCCATGCGCAAACGGAACAGATGCTTTGCAGATCGCCATGATGGCTTTGGATCTTCAACCGGGCGATGAAGTTATTACACCATCTTTCACTTATATCGCCACAACAGAAGTGGTTGCATTGCTTCGTTTAAAGCCTGTATTTGCTGAAGTAGATAAGCAAACTTTTAATATTGATGTTGATAGTTTGCGTAAAGCCATCACGCCAAAAACGAAAGCTATTGTTCCGGTGCATTTGTATGGTCAGTCATGCGATATGGAAGCCATTATGCAAATTGCAAATGAGCATAACATTCCGGTAATAGAAGACAATGCCCAATCAATAGGTGGAGATTATTATTTTAAAGATGGCACTTCTAAAAAAGCAGGAACCATTGGCACGATGGGAACAACATCTTTTTATCCTGCAAAAAATCTTGGTGCTTATGGTGATGGCGGAGCAATGTTCACCAACGATGATGCATTGGCGCAAAAGCTAACCATGATTGCTAATCACGGTCAAAGCAAAAGATATTATCATGATGTGGTTGGATGTAATTCAAGACTTGATACCATACAGGCTGCAATTCTGAATATAAGATTACAACAGCTTGATAAAAATATTGCAGCACGCATAAGTGTTGCAGATTATTATGACAATGCTTTTAAAGATCATTCGATCATACAAGCGCCATTCAGGGCAAAAAATAACAGGCATGTATTTCATCAATACACGCTTATATTAAATAGTGATAAAAAAGATTTACGTGATGATCTGAGCAAATATCTGTCAGACAAAAAAGTTCCAAACATGATCTATTATCCTGTGCCAGGCCACAGGCAAAAGATGTTTGAGGCTTTTGATGCAATTGAATATAATTTAGCTGTTACCGATTGGCTGACAGAAAGAGTTATTTCGTTGCCGATGCATCCTGAACTGGATGAAGAACAGTTGCAATTCATAACAGAAAATGTACTGGCTTATTTCAATTGATATAATTTCTTTTATCAATTAAAGTCATATTAATTTATATAGAATAATCCAATATCATTAACCAAAATATAAACTGAAAAAGTACTATGGGCAAAAGAATTTTAATTACAGGCGCAGCAGGTTTTCTAGGATCGCATTTGTGCGATCGTTTTATAAAAGAAGGTTATCATGTTATTGCAATGGATAATCTTATTACCGGCGACCTTCGCAACATTGAACATTTGTTTCCATTAAAAGAATTTGAATACTATCATCATGATGTTTCCAAATTCATTCATGTGCCGGGCGAGCTTGATTACATCTTACATTTTGCTTCGCCTGCAAGTCCTATTGATTATTTAAAAATTCCTATTCAAACATTAAAGGTTGGTTCTTTGGGAACACACAATTGTTTGGGTTTGGCAAAAGAAAAGAAAGCAAGAATATTGGTTGCATCAACAAGTGAAGTATACGGAGACCCACTCGTACACCCGCAAACAGAAGAATATTGGGGCAATGTAAATCCTGTTGGCCCGCGTGGGGTGTATGATGAAGCAAAGCGTTTCCAGGAAGCCATCACAATGGCTTATCATACGTATCATGGCGTTGAAACAAGGATCATTCGCATATTCAATACTTACGGCCCGCGTATGCGTTTGAATGATGGCCGTGCACTGCCTGCATTCATTGGCCAGGCATTGCGTGGTGAGGACCTTACTGTATTTGGCGACGGCAGCCAGACGCGTTCTTTTTGTTATGTTGATGATTTGGTGGAAGGCATTTATCGTTTGCTACTGAGTGATTATGAAATGCCTGTAAACATTGGCAATCCCAATGAAATTTCATTGAAAGATTTTGCAGAAGAAATTTTAAAGCTGACTGGCGCTAATGTAAAAATTGTTTACAAACCGTTACCTGTTGATGACCCAAAGCAAAGGCAACCGGATATAACAAAAGCAAAAAATATTTTAGGTTGGCAACCAACAATCGGTCGCGCAGAAGGTTTGAAAAAAACATATGAATACTTTAAAGCTTTAACAAGTGAAGAATGGTTTAAACTTCCGAAAGAGTTTACCAAAAAGAAATAGAATTTGTAGTATAAGTTGTTTGAATTTTTTGGTTACCAGCTTTTTGTACTTTGTAGCATCACGGTTGTGTCACTCCCTTGTGCTTATGTATTTCATAGCAGCTTAAATTTTCTATTCTATGTGAAATCCTATGTTTACTATGTGTGGTAAAGAAAATTTAAACACATAGAAACATCAGGCACATAGATATCACATAGAGATAATTAAAGAACAATAGTTATAACTTAATCAAATATTGAATGGCTTACATTTTAGTTTCAGGAAGAGATGGGCAATTGGGTAATGAGCTGAAAGATTTATCATCAGCACAAAACTTTGATTTCATTTTTACTGATAAAGAAGACATGGATATAACCGATGAAAATGTATTGCATGAAGCATTCAGAAAATACAAGCCTGCATTCTTTATTAACTGCGCCGCATACACTGCAGTTGATAAAGCTGAAACAGACCAGGAAATAACGTATAAAATAAATGCAGAAGCGGTAGGCTTGATTGCAAAGCAATGCCATCAGTTCAATACAAAGCTTATTCATATTTCTACCGATTATGTTTTTAATGGCAATGCAACGCAACCATATCAACCGGATGATGCAACTGATCCTGTAAATTATTATGGTTATACAAAATGGCTTGGCGAACAATTAGCATTAAATAATAATCCGGATACAATTGTTATCCGCACATCATGGGTATACAGCAGTTATGGAAACAACTTCGTAAAAACAATGTTGCGTTTAATGAAAGAACGCAAAGAGATTAATGTAGTGAATGATCAATTTGGTTCGCCAACATATGCAAGAGATCTGGCAGAAGCGATCATAGAAATAGTCAATAGTCAATGGTCAATGGTCAATGGTGAAGAGCCGAATTCATCTCACCTTTCACCTCTCACTTCTCACATTTATCATTACAGCAACGACGGCATCATCTCATGGTACGATTTTGCTGTTGCCATTAAAGAAATAAAACAACTGGATTGCGTAGTTCATCCTATTCCAACAACAGCTTATCCAACACCTGCAAAACGGCCTGCCTATTCAGGATTAGATAAATCAAAAATTGTAAACGACTTTAATATTCAATTAAAGAACTGGAAAGAAAGCCTGATTGATTGTCTTGATCAACTCTGATATTTCTTGCTTACTTTTAATTATTCATTTTTAATTCTTAATTAATTCATCATGGCGCATTGGCTTGTAAAATCAGAACCTGATGCTTATAGCTGGCAGCAGCTGGTAAAAGACAAAGAAACTTCCTGGGATGGTGTACGCAATTATGCAGCGCGTATTCATTTAAAAGCTATGAAGAAAGGCGATGAAGTCTTTTATTATCACAGCAATGAAGGCACCGATATTGTCGGCATTGCAAAAGTGTCTAAAGAATTTTACCAGGATCCAACCATTGATGATGACAAATGGGTTTCTGTTATGCTGAAACCTGTGAAAGCATTTAAAAAACCTGTTACGCTTGCTGATGTAAAAGCTAATAAACAATTACAAAATATGGCACTTGTTCGCCTTGGCCGTTTATCTGTTCAGCCTGTTACTGATGAAGAATGGGATATTGTTTTAGAGATGGGCGGAATGAAATAATAGATACCGGTTGCCGGTTACACGTTGCAAGTATTATTAAGTTTATAATTCAAGCAAATCTTTAGTCACTACTCACCATTCACCAATTCATTTTACTTTCTTTTAACTTGTTGAATTGGTTACAAAAAACATCATACAGTAATTAATCTTCTGCAGACTTGCAATTTTCTTTTCACTTCTAAAACAAATTCATTTAACCAAGTTTATTGTTATTAAAATAACAGTATAAACTATTGTTTGTAATAACATCTATCAATAACAAAATCAAAATGTAACCGCATAAATAATAAGCCTGCATTTATGTAAACAATTGCTTTTCGCATCTCATTTAATCAACTAACTAAATAATCAAACTTATATGAAACGCTATATTTATTGCGTGGCAATATTTGCCATGATGCTCTATACTATTGCCTGCGACAGTGTATCAAATTCATCTGCCGATACAACAGTTGTGCAAGATGTACAATTGGAAAATGTACAACCAGCGCAACACAAATTAAAAGGACCCATATTACTTGCAGATACAACAGTTATAGAACAAAATGATGCATTCAACACAGAAGACTATGATCATATTGTTGAGAACAAATTTCTGTTTGTAAAACAACAACCCTTATCAACTTTCTCCATTGATGTTGACAGGGCTGCTTATAGTAATGTTCGCAGGTTTATTGAGGACGGTCAACTACCTCCAAAAGGTGCCGTAAGAATTGAAGAAATGATAAATTATTTTGATTACAAATATGCACCACCAACCAACACAGATCCTTTTGCAGTACATACAGAAATTGCAAGTTGCCCATGGAACGAAAAACATAAGATTGTTCAGATCGGGTTGCAGGGAAAAAAGATATCAACAGAAAACCTTCCTGCATCCAATCTTGTTTTTCTTATTGATGTTTCAGGCTCTATGAATGAACCGAATAAATTACCTCTTGTTCAGCAATCTTTGAAAATGCTTACAGAACAACTGCGCACAAAAGATAATGTTGCCATTGTTGTGTATGCAGGTAATGCCGGGCTTGTTCTTCCATCAACTTCCGGTGCAGATAAAAAGAAAATTGAAGAAGCGATTGACGGTTTGGAAGCCGGCGGTTCTACTGCAGGCGGTGAAGGTATTAAGCTCGCTTATAAAATTGCAGAAGAGAATATGAAGCCGCATGGAAATAACAGGATAATTCTTGCAACAGATGGCGACTTTAATGTAGGCGCAAGCAGCGATGATGAATTGGATGAGCTGATTGAAAAAGAAAGACAAACAGGAATTTACCTGTCGGTGCTTGGCTTTGGTATGGGAAATTATAAGGATAGCAAAATGCAGCAGCTTGCAGATAAAGGCAATGGCAATCATAATTACATTGATAATTTGAATGAGGCTAAGAAGGTCTTTGTAAATGAATTCGGAGGCACATTATTCACCATTGCAAAAGATGTAAAGCTACAGGTTGAATTTAACCCTGCTTTTGTTAGTGCATACAGATTAATAGGCTACGAAAATCGTGCACTTGCCAATGAAGATTTTAATGATGATAAAAAGGATGCAGGCGAATTGGGAGCCGGGCATACAGTAACGGCTTTATATGAAATAATTCCTGCCGGTGAAAAAGATACGTTGGTTAAAAGTGCTGATGATCTTAAATATCAAACCACAAAAGAAATAAATTATAACAGTGCAGAATTAATGAATATAAAACTTCGTTATAAAGAACCGGAAAGCGATACAAGTAAACTGATTGTTTATCCTGTTGCAAATGATAACGAAAGCTGGAAAGATGCATCAGATAATTTTAAACTGTCGGCAGCCGTAGCAGAGTTTGGATTATTGCTGCGCGAATCGTCTTACAAACAAAACAGCTCGTTTGAACAAACAGTAGCGCTTGCTAAAAGCGCAGAAGGCGATGATGAAAATGGTTATCGTTCTGAGTTTGTAAATCTGGTACAAGATGCAGCTTCTTTAGAAACTAATAAGAACTAAGCCCTGTAAACAAAAACCCCCGCATTGATTGCGGGGGTTACTATGTTTTGTAAGAATTATTATATCACAAAACCATCCTGTAAAACAGCATTCTTCTTCACCACTACTATTCCATCTTTTACAGTGTATAAAGTATGATCTACATTTTCAAGATGCGGGCCGCCGTTTATGCGCACGTCATTCCCTATACGGCAGTTCTTATCAATAATAGCATTCTTTATATAACACCTGTCGCCAATACCAATCGGTGGTACACCGGCTTTTGAATTATCTTCTATCTGCTCTATTGTTTCATAAAAATCATTTCCCATGATGTAACTGTTCACTACTGTGCTGCCATGCCCCACTCTTGTTCTTATGCCCATCAAAGTATTTTCTACGCGGCTTGCAAGAATGATACAACCTTCAGCGATCATTGTTTTTTCAAGCGTGGTGCCGCTTATTTTAGCCGGCGGTAACATGCGTGCACGTGTATAAATGGGGCTTGCACTATCAAACAAATTGAATACAGGTATATCAGAGGTTAATGCAAGATTAGCTTCGAAGAAGGATGATATATTTCCAATATCAGTCCAGTAACCATCGTATTGATAACTGATCACTTTATGTGCTGCAATAGATGATGGAATTATTTCTTTACCAAAATCTTTTGCATCAGGATGTTGGTTCAGCAACAGCTCATTCATTAAAGCGCGGCTGAATATATAAATACCCATCGAGGCAAGGTATACACGGCCCTGCTGCTGCATTTGAGAACCGGTATCACTAACCCATTCATTCAAAACTTCAGCTTTTGGCTTTTCTATGAACGAAGTAATACAGTTTTGATCATCGGTTTTCATTATACCAAATTCCGTTGCTTCTTTTCCAACAACCGGGATAGTTGCAATAGAAAGGTCTGCACCTGCAGCAATATGATTTTCCAGCATGTGCGTAAAATCCATTTGATACAACTGGTCGCCGCTTAGTATAAGGATGTATTCAAAATCGTTGTTACGAATATGCCTTAATGATTGGCGAACAGCATCTGCAGTACCCTGGAACCATCCGGGATTATCAGGCGTTTGCTCAGCAGCCAGTATATCAACAAAACCTGAACTGAAATTGCTGAAGAGATAAGTGTTCTTGATGTGTTTGTTTAATGATGCTGAGTTGAATTGCGTTAAAACAAAAATGCGGTTAATGTTTGAATTGATGCAATTGCTTATAGGAATATCTACCAGGCGGTATTTTCCTGCAATAGGAACCGCAGGTTTTGAACGTGCTGCTGTTAAAGGATACAACCTGGTGCCGGCGCCACCGCCAAGGATAACTGCTATTACTGACTGTGCTAATGCTGCCATATAATTTATTTATGTTTCAATGTTATAAAAGTATTGATTAACCTTTTTAATTATTACTTAAGGCTAAGATAAATATTCAAATACTGCTGTACAGATTTTTCCCAACTGTTATCAATCTCCATCATGTGTTTGCGCATGCGTGAAAGCGTTTTCTTATCATCATAATATAACCCTACAGCCCTGCTTATAGCATGCATAATATCGCCAACACTTGCCTGCATAAACCGTATGCCCCAGCCCTGCCATTCTCCCATGTCAGTAACCGTATCAATCAATCCGCCTGTACTTCTAACCATTGGAACTGTGCCATACTTCATTGCATACATTTGATTCAGCCCGCAAGGTTCTACACGGCTTGGCATCAACAAAAAATCTGCACCTGCATACATTTTATGGCTAAGCGCTTCGTTATAACCAATCATAGCATTGTAACTGCCCGCAAATGTTTGCGTCATTTGTTTAAGCTGCCATTCTATATGCGGATCACCACTTCCCAGCACCAAAAAATTTACATAGCCCTGCATGCTGTACATGGCAGAAGCAATAGCATCAGGTAAAAGATCTGCTGCTTTTTCCCCAACAAGCCTGCCAATAAAAACAATCAATGGTTTTTGAGGATCAAGCCCGAACTCTTTACACAGCGCTTCTTTATTTTTTTGTTTGTTCTTGTCAACTGTAGTTGCAGTATAATTTGTCTCAATAAATTTATCTGTTGCAGGATCCCATACATCAGCATCAATACCGTTTAAAACACCGGAACATTTGCCGCGCTCATATTCAAATAAAGCCTCCAGGCCATTTGAATTATAACGCAGTTCTTCCATATAACTCCAGCTGACTGTGTTTACTTTCCACGCGTTTTTCACGGCTGAAGCCAGCGGGTTAATAGTACCGGCCCATTCCAGCAGGCCGCCTTTCCAGCTATCCCATGCAGGCAACATATAGCTTTGATCCCATCCCATCCAACCCTGGTATTGCGCGTTGTGAATGGTGAGCACAGTTGGTATATCTGCAAGGCGGTTATATTGGTAACAGTTTTTTAGCATGAATGGAACAAGCCCAACATGATAATCGTGGCAATGAATAACATCAGGTTTATGTTCCCAGTGATCGAGCCAGTTTATGAACGCTACCTGGAATCCAATATACCGTTGCGTGTCGTCATCAAAACCATATATCTGTTCACGGTCAAGCAAACCGTTTATGTCAATCAAAAAAAGATCAAAACCCAATGTGTTATGCCTTTCTTTTATTACTGTATAATCAAACCACCAGTTACCGATGTTTGCTCGGCCTTTAAAATCAACATCCCATTCATGCGTATTTAAAAACTTAGTGCGGTGCATGGGCATTACCACTTTTGCATAATGCCCTGCTTTGGTTTGATATTTTGGTAAAGCACCAACTACATCGCCGAGGCCGCCGGCTTTGGCTACAGGGTAGCATTCGAAACTGAGGTGAATGATTTCCATGCGATAAAATATAAAATATTATAATCGTTTACAGTTAACAACAAATTCAATATGGCAATAAAACTAAATCTATTTCTTCAGCAATTATACTCAAATCAAGTATAGTTTAAGCGTATGGTAAAATATTTTGATGAATTTTTTTAAACCGGTAATCATAACGGTTTCTCTTTAAAAATAAGTTGGGCCAAATGCAGCATGAAAAATACGAGGCTGAACCTGCTGGCAGAAGGTTAAGACAAAACTACCAACAAGCTCATTTGTTCGATAATTGTTCGATAATTGTTCGATACTTCTTCGATAGTTGTTCGATAGTTGTTCGATATATTTTATCGAACAACTACCGAAGAAGTAACGTATATGTAGCGAAAAAAATAGCTGACTGTTATTTGTTTGGATGCTGTTTATTATGTATTTTACAGCCTCATAATAATCAAAACAATAATTGCATTACCAAAACAATCATTATGGCTTCAGGAAATCATGGCGTTATAGGCGCACTCACGGGCAGGGTAGGTCCGGTTACAGGCTACTGGCGCAGGAATAAGAATATATTACGTAAAAGCAAGTCTATTGTAAAAGATAAGGCTACGCCCGGGCGGCTGGCGCAGCGTGAAAAACTGCGTGTTTGTAACCTGTTCACCACAGCATTCACGGGTAAAGGGTTTTTTGATACCAGCTTTTCCGCTTACGGGCAAACCAATAGCGGTTATAACCGTGTAACTTCTGTTATATTAAGCCAGGCAATAACAGGTGTTTATCCTGATACGCAGTTGAATTACCAACAGGTACTGATCTCTAAAGGACTCTTGCCCGCAGCGCAAGGTGCAAAAGTGGTAAAGAAGGCAAACAACATATTGCAGTTTACTTTTACCGATAACAGCGGGATTGGCATTGCTTCGCCGGATGACAGCATCATACTGGTTGCTTATGCGCCTGATGTGCATCAAGCCATTTTTACTTTACATGCAGGTTTTAGAAAAGATAAAAAAGCAAGCCTGAATGTAGCCCTTTTAAAAGGCCATGCTGTTGAAACGTGGATTGGTTTTTTAAGTGCAGATCAGCAGGATGCAAGTGATAGTGTGTGGGTGGGTAGGGTGGCGGCGTGATTTTCTTAGTTTCTTCATATATTTATATAAGAACTAAATATTATTAAAATGGGTTTACCTACACTTATTCTGGCCTCAGTATTATCGTTCTCCAACACTCGACCAGCTCAATTAGCTACTGAACAAACTGCGTTTCAGGAGCAGGAATTCCATTTCGAAACTATGCACGAGCAAGAAAACATTCAAGAGCCAATTAGATCGCAGTATGCGATTTCGGGCTCTTTCACTTTAGGCTCAATGGAATCAAGTTTCAATGGATATTATCATAACATAAAATCTGTATTTATAGGTGAGACTATTTTTGGACGTTGACCAGTGTTACAACTAATTAAAATATTTCATTTCTTCTTTGCCTTTTCCAACGGTTAATATATAATGGAACCTGTGACGAGGAATGCCGCTCGCTCGCAAAAGAAAGTAGCAAAGAAAATTTTGCAACCCGTTTTTAAATGTTTACAACTACTTATATTAATTGCATTGGCGCTATAACAATATAAAAAACGCAACACATAAATATTGAAAATCAATAGCCAGATTTTTTTTGAACTGCGTCTAATATCATAAATCTTTGTGTTGGGCGTCATTTCCTCGGACACCAAAAACATCACAAGACCTAAATTTAACTTCACAATGACTAAAAAGGAAATAGAAAACGAAGAAAGAATGATGATGCAGCGGCTGTCAAATATTCAAAGTAGACTTTGGACTGTTACGGGGATTAAAAATCAAAAAATATATAATGACGAAGCTCAGGATTATGTTCAATTCCCAGTTGAAATTCTTGAATATAGAGTATATATTGTTCGCCTATTGTCTGCTGCGTTAAGCATATTAAAAATAAAGAAGCTTAAGAACGTTAAAAAACTTGAACCGAACGACTTTTTTTACACTCTCATAATTAATTCTATCCTAAAACAACTTGAGCCGTTTTATACTCAATATGTACGCACAAATAAAATTGTTTTGAGCAGTCTTTTAAAAAGCAGAAATGAGATTTTTATGTTCAAAATTTTAATTCAAAGCGAAATAGAAAAATATGAAAGAGAGTTAAAAGATTCAATGTTGATTAGTGAAGTTTATGATGTTATACCTTTTGATGAGCCCGAAATTGATGAAGAAACAGGTGGTGTTTATGACGGCGAGAAACAATATTTTAACTATTACAAAAGCTTATATTATTCTACTATTTCAAAAAAAGAGTGGAATAAAAATGAAATTGAAATCCTCAATTTTTATGAAGCGGATTTTGGAGATTGGGAATCCCCAAGAGATTTGGTTTTTGATATAGAGCAAATTTTTGAAACGATTTAAACGACATGACACGACAACCTTATAAACTAAAACTCAAACTATATGTCTGCTGTATTTTTCATCATCGCAATTATTTTGTTTATTGTTTTAATTGGGTTTAGAAGCTCAATTAAAAGCGAAGAAAAACAAAAACTACAAGGCGCAGGAAACAAAGAATTTTATCCAAATTTTAGAAACGCTTTAAGAAGAGTTTATCAAGAAAGATTTGAATTATATGCTGACAATGGCAAAGTGGTGACTTATAAAGTTTATACAACTTACTTAAATAGAAAAGTTGGCGAGACTTTTTTTATTTTAAGTTTATCAAGAGAAACCAATTACTTACGACAATCTTATAAAGGTTATGATAAAACTGAAATTATAACAGATGAATATGACTTGCAAACGAAAGCCGATTTAAGTATTGATGGATATATAAAAATACTTGGAAAACTTACTGTAGAGATTTTATCTGATAGCCGTTTTTTAAAATCAACTTCAGGACTTACTTTCTAAAGCTTTAATTATGGGAATCTTTGATTTGTTTAGTTCAAATAAAAGAAAATGGATGGCAGTTCTTGCCGAGGCTGGTATAACAAACGAATGGAAATTTATAATAAATGAATTTTTTATAAAAGATAATATTTCAATTGAAAAGTATCAACAAAATAGTGCAGTTAACGATATGGTTGACCAATTTTCAGGATTAGAATATTGGCGAATGAGCAATGAGCTTTCAGCTTATCCAGAACCAGAACCTTACTGTACTCAAAGTTTCAGAAGATATTTTTCTGAAAATAGATTTAATAGAGCGATGGGAGTACCTGACTGGTTTTATATTGCATATCCTGACGTTGCTAATTGGATGCAAAACAAGTTAGAACAATTAGAAAATGAATTTTCTGACAGGGAAGAAGAATTCTTTTCAGATAATGGAGTTAATCCAAGATTTTTTAGAATTTTAATCGAACGTTACAAACAGACAAGGGGAACTCTTGAATGTATACCATAAAAACGAACGCCCAACAACGGCATTGCTGAAAAGCGTGGCTGGACGGAAGTAACTTCGGCAACAGTAATTCTATCAGCCAATATCCAGCGCGACAATACGCTATTGAGCATTTATTTTTATCTTCAACTTTTGTATTTTAATTTGGCTTCAGTTGTCGGCTGACAGAAATGCTAATACCACGCCTTCAGCAATGCTGAGCCGTTAGCTGTGATTTTATGATACAAGCTTTGTTGACAAAAGACTGGAATGCAGACCCGAATGCTCCTGAAGTAAAACTCTCAGTTGACAATACTGCAGTGACACTTGATTTCTATGTGAATGCTTTTCAGTTTGACAGTTTTCAGGAAGGAGATAAAGCACGTGTGACATTTCTTAACTGCCATAAATATTCCTTCAATACAATGAATGAGGAAGGTTATTATAAAGGAAAGTATCGTTATAATAACTTTCGGCTTCCGTGGGGTGAATTTTATAGACTTGACACAAATTGGCAAATAGATTTTCCTAACGAAAAAACAGTTTTAATTGAGGCATCAGATGTGGCAAAACAAAATCATTTTATTTTCTTTTTTAAAGACAATACGTTTGAATGCGTTGCAGAAGATTGTTGCATTGAATTCATTCAAGTTTCATTGTCAGAAGACTTGATTGACATAATCGAAAAGGTAAAAGAAAAAACAACTGACAGTTCGGATATGGTTTGGACAAAGTATGACAATGCTAAAGAGATAAGAGATGAGTTGGATACATACATCAGACAATTACAGAAGCATAGCTTGGAAAGCCTTGACAAACTATATATGTTGTTTTTACCGACTGCTTCTTTACAAGAACATGCAACGACTAACGATTGGGCAGAAGAATATTTGGATTTATCTGCCAAGTTTGACAAACTTTATGCAAAAAGACGAAAACCACAGCTAACATCGGTTTTGCGTTATGGCGGCTGACGAAAGTTATTCGGCAGTAGAAGTTCTATTCATCTTTTTTTCTACCTTTCAGCAGACGAATAAAAATGTCCGCCACAAACGCAAAGCCCTAACGTTGCCTGTAATTGTTCGGCGACACTCACTACAAAATAACAATGGAAACAACGACAATCCCGACAAAATCAAAACCACCTTATTTATTAGGACTTCTTTGCTTAATTCCATTAGTTGGAGCATTTGTTGGTTTGGGGCTTCTGTTGTACGGACTTTTGAAGTATAAAGACAAATGGCTTTCAATAATTGGTGCAGCAGGTATTTTATGGACAATTATTATTTATTCGACACTATTCTATGCCGGAAAAAATGCTACAGTTTTTAAAAAAGGTTTTGAAGACATTTCTCAAATGCAATTAAACAGCTTAGTGAAAAATATTGAATACTATAAATTGACACATGGACAATACCTGACAGACTTGAACAGTTAAGAGCTGACGATAAACTTGCACCAATTAATGACGCTGCACAGGGAATGAACACAAAAGGAGAAGTATTCTATAACTATGAAAAAATTGGCGACAAGTATTCCCTTTTTTCGTCGGGCCAAGATGGAATACCGAATACAAAAGACGACTTGTTTCCGCAGGTGACAATTACAGACAGTAGCAAAATTGGATTAATAAAAAATCGTTGATAAAATACAACTACAGGCAACAAAGCGGTTTGGCAAAAACATGGCTGCCGGTTCCTGTCTTTAGTTGAGTTTCCCTGTAATTGTATTAAAAAACACTGCCTCCGGGGTTTTATACCATAAATTAGCTATTTGATACATTCACCACGCACAACTCCCATTTAGGCTGTATATTAACCACTAATAAAATTTGGCTTAGCAGTCACCCGTTTAACTTTATACATTTGTATGCGCATGCAGAAAAAACATTTAGCATATTGGTGGTGCCAGTTTGGTGGGTGGACTTTTTATGGATTATCGCTGCTATTTTTTATCTGGGTATTTCATCTGCAGCTCACCACTATATTCATAAACAGGATATTGCTTTCTGTTTCACTGGGGCTTTTATTTACACACCTGCTGCGCCTGGTAATTCTTGAATTAAAGCTAACGCCTCCTATTTTTGGCAAACAATGGATATTGCTTTTTGCAATAACCTTATTGATTTGCATAACCTATAGTTACGTAAGCAGTACCATAGTGGAATACCTTAAATGGTACGACCCGGAGATAAAAGCCACCGTTCCGGAACGTTTTTTACTAAACCTTGCAAATGATTCGCCCATCATTCTTGTATGGCTTTCTATTTATTACCTGTGGCATTACATAGAAAATTCACGCAATACAAAAATTGATAGTGTGAAAATGGAAAGCCTGGTAAAAGAACTGCAGTTAAAAACTATAAAAGCTCACATTAATCCTCATTTTATTTTTAACGCATTAAACAGTATCCGTGCATTGGTTGATGAAAATCCTGAACGTGCAAGAACAGCCATAACAGAGCTAAGCAATATTTTAAGAAGCAGCATGCAGGCTGAAAAAATGGAAACCACCACATTGGAAAAAGAATTAAGCATTGTAAAAGATTACCTCGAGCTGGAGCAGATACGCTTTGAAGACCGCCTTAGAATTGCGTATGAAATTGATGAAGACACTTTAGACCAGCAGGTGCCTCCCATGATGCTGCAAACGCTTGTTGAAAACGCAATAAAGCATGGCATAAGCAAACAGGTGAATGGCGGGTTTATAAAAGTTACATCTGATTTTATAAATAATCATCATGAACTTATTGTTGAAAACACCGGGCATCTGAATAACACGAAAAACCTTGAAGGCTTTGGTATTGCCAGCACTATTAACCGCCTTAAATTATTGTATGGCAATGACGCGGATTTTGAAATTAAAAATTTGAATAGTAATATGGTTAAAGCAAAAGTTACTTTACCTGTTACAGCAGTTTCATTCATAAAATAAAAATGTTATGTCGTTAAAAGCAATTATTATAGATGATGAACGCCTTGCAAGAGCGGAACTTAGAAAATTATTACTGGAATTTCCTGATATAGACATTGTTGATGAAGCAGCCAATGTGGAAGAAGGAGTTGATAAAATAGAAACACAAAACCCTGATCTTATTTTTTTAGATATTCAAATGCCCGGCAGAACAGGGTTTGACCTGTTAAGCGACCTGGAAAAATCACCGCATGTTATCTTTACAACAGCCTACGACGAATATGCTTTAAAGGCTTTTGAAGTAAATGCGCTTGATTATCTTTTAAAACCAATAGAGCCTAAAAGGCTTGCTGATGCTGTACATAAGTTGCAGTATGAAGTAAGTAAGGAAAATGCCGGGATAAATGGCATTAACCGCGGGCCGCTTACCGAAGCCGACCAGGTTTTTGTAAAAGACGGTGAACGTTGCTGGTTTGTAAAATTGAGCGAGATACGATTATTTGAAAGTGTGGGCAACTATGCAAAGGTTTTTTTCGGAACAAATAAGCCGCTCATTTTAAAATCGCTTAATTCATTGGAAGAACGCCTGGATGACCACATATTTTTCAGAGCCAACAGGAAACATATTATCAACCTGAGATGGATAGAAAAAATAGAACCTTATTTTAACGGAGGTTTACTGGTAGAATTAAAAGGTGGTGAAAAGATTGAAGTCAGCCGCAGGCAAACCGTTAAGTTTAAAGAAATGATGAGCTTTTAAAGTTCACAGGTTCAAGCGTTACCAGTTTATATCAATTTAATGGCTATTAGCCCTTGAACATTGAAACAATGAAACTTTGAAACGCTGAAACTTATGCTTTTACATGCGCTGAAGAATGTATGGCATCACTCATTTCTTTTATAAGCGATGCATCTTTTTCTATTGCATTTCCTACTACAATAATATCTGCACCACTGCGGCAGTTTGCATAAGCCTTTTCGGGAGTTCTTATACCGCCGCCTACAATCAATGGCGCTTCAGTATGTGAAGACACTTTTTCAATCATTTGGTTTGGAACAGGATTTTTGGCACCACTTCCTGCGTCCATAAATAGCAGTTTCATACCCAGCATCTCACCTGCCATTGCAGTGCACATAGCAATTTCGCTTTTATCAGAAGGTAAAGGTGTAGCATTTGAAATATAGGAAACCGTTGTTGGCGCACCGCCATCAACCACCATATAACCTGTAGGCATAATTTCAAGCCCGCTTTGCTTTACGGCAGGTGCACTTATTACATGCTGCCCGATAAGCAATTCAGGATTGCGGCCGGAGATCAGTGACAGGTAAAGTAAAGCATCAGCATAACGGCTTATCTGGGAATGGGAACCGGGGAAAATTACAACAGGAATTGAACACGAAACCTTTATCTGGCGTATACATTCATCCAGGTTATTTGAAATCACAAGGCTTCCCCCAACAAAGAAATAATCTATTGCTGCATCAAGGGCTAATGATACAAGTTGTTCAATCGTAGCAACATTTACTTTATCCGGATCGATAAGTACTGCAAATGATTTTTTCCCGGCCGACTTTCTATCTTGTATTTTATCATACAAACTGTGCTTCATGCAGATTGTTTAATTAGCGCTAATTGCAAAAATGCAAAAAAGTTCGCATTCTTAATAATTTCATTGGTAATGTTTTTCAATCGTTTAGTTTACTTAGTATTATATACGTACTTTTAAAAAAGACGTATAACGGCATTTGGGACAATTATTTTTATCCCATAAATTTTATCTACAATATTCTTTTTTGAAATGCAATGCCAGCATGAACTTCAAAAAAATTCACATCTATTTTCCACAACATGTGCATATTCATAGTTTCTTTTTTCACAGCTTAAAGATATTTTCGTCGTCTGCCTCTAACGTTTCCAAAGGCACTCACAAGAATTCCTAACGCATTAAAATAACTTTTTCATGGCATCAGAAAAACTCCGCAAAGAGCTGTCGTTTCAGCGTCGCTTTACAAAAGAAGGCATTAGTCCTTTTGACATGTTTGCATACGATTATCGTACCAGCATTATCAAAAACCCTACCGGGGAAGTCTTATTTGAAATGAATAATGTTGAAGTACCCAAACAATGGAGCCAAATAGCCACAGATATCCTGGCACAGAAATATTTTAGAAAAGCCGGTGTACCTCAACCCGATGGAAGTTTGGGAAGAGAAACTTCAGCCAAACAGGTAGCGCATCGTATGGCAAATTGCTGGCGTGTATGGGGCGAGCGGTATAACTATTTTGAGTCTGAAAAAGATGCGCAGGTATTTTATGAGGAGCTTGTATATAGCATCCTTAACCAGGCTTGTGTACCAAATAGTCCACAATGGTTTAACACAGGATTACACGAAAGCTATGGCATAACCGGCAAGCCGCAGGGGCATTATTTCGTTGATGCAAAAGATGGCAAGTTGAAAAAATCAAGCAGCGCTTATGAACGTCCCCAGCCGCATGCCTGCTTTATTTTAAGTGTTGATGATGACCTGGTAAATGATGGCGGTATTATGGATCTGTGGATTCGCGAAGCACGCATTTTTAAATACGGTTCAGGCGTTGGAACAAACTTTTCAAGAATACGTGGTGAAGGTGAGAGATTAAGCGGTGGGGGTACTTCAAGCGGATTGATGAGTTTTCTGAAGATCGGCGACCGTTCAGCAGGTGCCATCAAAAGCGGCGGCACCACAAGGCGTGCGGCAAAGATGGTTTGTCTTGATCTTGATCATCCTGAAATAATGAACTTCATCAACTGGAAAAAAGATGAAGAAAAGAAAGTAGCGGCAATGGTAGCTGCAGGTTATGACAGTGGTTATGAAGGGGAAGCTTATGCTACTGTTTCCGGCCAGAACTCAAACAATTCTGTGCGCATTCCCAATTCATTTTTTAAAGTGCTGGAAGAAGATGGCGATTGGGAATTAAAGGCAAGAACTGATGGCAGGACAATGAAAAAAATCCCTGCACGTGAAGTATGGAACCAGATAAATTATGCTGCATGGCGCTGTGCAGACCCGGGAACGCAATACGATACTACAATTAACGAATGGCATACTTGTCCGCAGGGTGGCCGCATCAATGCATCCAATCCCTGTTCAGAATACATGTTCCTTGATAATACTGCATGTAACCTGGCAAGCGCCAACCTGATGAAATTCTTCGATACAGAAAAAAATATTTTTGACGTTGAAGGCTTTGCCTACACCTGCCGTTTATGGACAACTGTCCTGGAAATATCTGTATTGATGGCTCAATTCCCTTCAAAAGAAGTAGCGCAATTATCTTACGATTACAGAACGCTTGGTTTAGGATTCGCAAATCTTGGAACCATGTTAATGGTTAGCGGCATTCCTTATGACAGTGAACAGGCACGCAATATTGCTGCAGCCATCACAGCTATTATGACCGGCATTTCTTATAAAACTTCAGCAGAAATGGCTGCCGTACTTGGTGCCTTTCCTGAATATGAAAAGAATAGAGAAGATATGTTACGCGTAATGCATAACCATCGCGCAGCAGCTTACGACGCAGCAGATGCATATGAAGGTTTAAGCCTGCAACCGGTTGGCATCAATGCAAAATATTGCCCGGATTATTTGTTATCTGCCGCATGTAAAGCGTGGGATGACGCAGTGGAATTGGGTGAAAAATATGGCTATCGCAATGCACAAACAACGGTTATTGCGCCAACAGGAACTATCGGTTTGGTAATGGATTGTGATACAACCGGCGTTGAACCTGATTTTGCTTTAGTGAAATTTAAAAAATTATCAGGCGGCGGTTATTTTAAGATCATCAATCAAAGCGTACCGGTTGCATTGAAGAATCTTGAATATTCTCCAAAAGAAATTGACAGCATTATTAAATATGCTGTGGGTGCAGCAAGTTTTGAAGGCTCACCATTTATTAATCCGCAAACATTGAGTGAGAAAGGTTTTCTTCCTGAGGAAATTCAGAAGTTAAATACCGCTGCTACAGCAGCTTTTGAAATCGGATTCCTGTTTAATAAATTTATTTTAGGTGAAGCTTGTTTGGAAAGATTAGGATTTACTGCTGAACAATATAACGACTGGAGTTTTGATTTGCTTGATGCGCTTGGATTTACCGATGAACAAATTGAAGCTGCCAACGATTATGTGTGCGGAACAATGACGATTGAAGGTGCTCCCTATTTAAAAGCTGAACATCTTAGCGTATTTGATTGCGCCAATAAATGCGGTAAAAAAGGCGAACGTTATATTCATGCACATGGGCATATTAGAATGATGGCAGCCTGCCAGCCATTCTTAAGCGGTGCCATTTCAAAAACAATTAACCTCCCACATGAAGCTTCCATTGAAGAAATTGCAGATTCATACTTACTAAGCTGGCAATTGGGTTTGAAAGCATGCGCTTTATATCGCGATGGTTCTAAACTTTCTCAACCTCTCAGCAATAAATCGGATAAGAAAAAGAAGTCAACAGACAATAGTCAACAGGCCATAGCAGAAAAAACTACTGTGGACAATGGACCATTAACCATGGACACAAAACTGGTTGACCTTTCTACGTTAAGTGCGGAAGAACTATTGGAAGAAGTTCAAAAGCGTATGCAGGCAAGTGACGACACTTCTTTAAAACGCCAGTTATCAAAGATTGTTGAAAGAAAAACATTGCCTGCAAAACGTTACGGCTTTACGCAAAAAGCTAAAATAAACGGGCAGGTTTTATTCATGCGTACCGGTGAATACAACGATGGCACTTTAGGTGAAATATTCATTGACCTCGCTAAAGAAGGCTCAACGCTGCGCAGCCTGATGAACTGTTTTGCAATCGCAATTTCTGTAGGCTTGCAATACGGGGTTCCTTTAGATGAGTTTGTTGAAAAATTTGTGTTCACGAAGTTTGAACCGGCGGGCATGGTTGATCATCCGAATATTAAAACAACAACATCATTGGTGGATTTTGTATTCCGTGTTTTAGCATTTGAATACCTTGGAAGAACAGATCTTGTACATGTGATTGATAAACCCGAAATAACCAATCTCGGTGATGAAGATGAAGCAGAATATATGGGCAAGCCATCTTTAAGTAATCTTCGGGTAAACACTGTGGTTACTCAATCTTCTGCAATGCATCATCAGAAATTACATAAGGCAACCGCAAATGTTCATGCAGGAGCCGGGTTAAGTGCTGCCAACGCAGCGGCTAAAAGCATGCAAAGCGATGCGCCGTCCTGTAATGTATGCGGGCATATTACTGTAAGAAGCGGCACCTGTTATAAATGTTTGAACTGCGGCAACAGCATGGGTTGCAGTTAAGAATTATTTTTTATTGATGTGATAAAGAGGTTGCTGAATAAGCAGCCTCTTTTTTTGTATGTGATTTTATTAGCTGGCCGGGATTTGCAATCCCGGCCAAAGCGTTTCGGATTTGCAATCCGCACTAAAGCAGCAACAGAAGAATTAATAACTATGTAAACCTCAACACTAATTATTATTTTGCAGTAAATACTCCCGGTATGAAAAAATTATTGTTTGCATTTTTTATCCTCACTTTTATTTCAGCTTCTACTGTAAAAGCACAAATACATCTCAATCATATAACAGTGTTTGTTGTTGACTTAGAAAAAAGTACTGCTTTTTATAAAGACGTTATGGGCTTTCAAATTATTCCTGAACCGTTCCATGACAATCATCATACATGGTTCAAGATTGGCGAACACAGTGAATTGCATGTGGTTTCAGGCGCAAAAGAAATAATTGCTCACGACATTAATATTCATATGGCTTTCAGTGTGCCTTCAGTTGAAGATTTTGCAAAACATTTGGATTCACTCAACATAAAATATGGAAACTGGAATCAATCAACTAAAACACCCCAGGTTCGCCCTGATGGTATTAAACAAATATATTTCCAGGATCCTGATGGTTATTGGATTGAAGTGGATGATGATAAGTTTTGATAGTGATCAGCAGGAAGTGAAAGGTGAGAAGTAAACTATTATCTTCGCCGCCTTAAAATGTGGGTATGAAGTTTTACAATCTTATAATCAAGTATCGTTTCTGGCTGAGCATTGCGGCTATTGTTATAGGCCTTACGCTAAACCTTACCGTGTCTGGTTTCTGGCCGGTATTCCCTTTATATTTTGTTGGATTGATAGGACTGTTAAGTCATTTTTTTATTGGCCCGATGCGTTTATTACAGGAACCGATGGAAAGTGGCAATATTGAAGAAGTTGAAAGAATTCTGGATACCATCTGGTTTCCGAATTTGCTATACAAGCCAATCCGTTCAACTTACTATACAGTGAGAGGAAATATGGCAATGATGAAACAGGATTTTGATACCGCTGAAAAGCATTTAAAGAAAAGTGCCTCACTTGGTGCACCAATGCCTGAGGCTGAAGGCGCCAATAAATTGCAGTTGGGAATGATGGCTATGCAAAAAGGTGATCTGAGAGGCGCAGAAGGTTATATGCGCGCAGCGATACGTTTGGGCATTCCTGATAAAGAAAGTGAAGCCATTGCTTATTTAAGCATGTGCCAGATATTTATGAATAAGCGCGAGTTTCGCGCAGCAAAAGATTTCTTTAGAAAAGCTAAAGCATGTAAGCCAACAACCAAGCAGGTAGTTGACCAGATTAAAGAAATTGAAAAATATATTTCAAGGGTTCCGGGATAGTAAATCTTATAATCTTACTTATTGAAAGCACAACTTTAGTTGTGCTTTTTTATTACAATAATCTGCCTGTCAGTTTACTCGCATGTTACTTTTTTAATTAATATCGATAACTTTAGTACTATAAAAATCCTGCTGTATGAAACTAAAACTTCTTTTTGCATGCTCATGCATAGCTAATCTTATTTGCGCCCAGGAAAATGAGAAAATGCATATGAATGTCCCTTCGCAAAGAGCACAATCTGTTTATGGCGAAATAGGAGGTAATGGCCTCTTGTTTTCTGCCAACTATGATGTTCGGTTTGCCAATAGTCAGAAAGGATTGGGTGCCAGGATTGGTATAGGCGGATTGATCGACGTTATAACTATACCTGTTGCCCTGAATTATCTCGCCGGGAAAGCACCTAACTATTTTGAAGGCAGCATAGGTTATACTTATGCAACACTTACTGATGGTGACGAGTCCGATCATGGATCCGCAATATTTTTTAGTGCAGGTTATCGTTACCAGCCTTTAAAAAATGGCTTTACTGCAAGAGTGTTTGTATCTCCTTTTGTTGCAACTGATGGAGAAGGCTTCTATTTTTTTGGTGGTGTAAGTGTAGGTTATAAATTCTAAATCACTTATTCGTGATTAACCCGTTTATTGTCGCTTTTTACCGCTTTGTTTAGCAATGATGGAGTTAAGTTTGTGTAATAAAACAAAAACAATTCTATGGCTAACATCACACAAAAAATTACACCTTTTCTTTGGTTTGATAAAGAAGCAGAAGAAGCTGCAAATTTTTATACATCCATCTTTAAAGATTCATCAATAGATGCTAAATCTTATTATGGCGATAACGCGCCTTTACCCAAAGGAACTTTGCTTACTGTTAGCTTCACATTGAATGGTCAAAAATTCAGTGCATTAAATGGTGGCCCGATATTTAAATTTAATGAGTCTGTTTCTTTTGTTGTGAATTGCGATGGGCAGGATGAAGTAGATTATTACTGGGATAATTTATTAAAAGACGGCGGAAAAGAATCACAATGTGGTTGGTTGAAAGATAAGTTTGGTTTATCATGGCAGGTTGTGCCGGTGAAAATGATTGAGCTGTTAACAGATAAGGATAAAGAAAAAGTAAACCGCGTAATGCAGGCAATGATGAAGATGGTTAAGATTGATTTGCCAACATTGGAAAAAGCAGCAGAAGACGAATAGCTTATAAAACCCAACTCAACACGAGCTCATTAAATATTACAGAGATAATATTCAAATAAACAGGTTCATCTTTTTTAAAAACAAACGGCAGTAATAAACTGTCGTTTTGTTTTTGAATATTGTTGATGAGTTGCATGTTCTCTTTAAAATCAACTTTACCTAAACTATACCATTTGAATAATGATTCTTTTGCGCTCCACATAATGGTTAGCAATTGATAATTGATAATTGATAATTGATAATTAGCCAAAAACTGCTTCTCGTTTTCATGAATGAATTTATGTGCAATGCGTTCCACTTTTTCTGTTGGCTTTTCAATATCAATTCCAACTCTGTGTGTTGAGCTTACGATTGCTGCTGCATATTCACCACAATGCGAAATAGAAAAATGATATTGCTCATTAGGCAGGTAAGGCTTTCTTGTATCAGCAATTAAAATTTCATCATAGGGAAAATCAGGAAATAAAAATTGCAGCAGATACCTTCCGGCTAAATGTTGCAATCGTTTATGCGGATGTGTTATGTTTTGCTGCAACGGAACAGTTGCAAGAAAAAATTTTTCATGTTCTTCTATACGCCAGATACCAAGCTTTGTTGTTGCATTAATTGTATGCTGATAAAATAAAGGCACACACGAATTTCTGATTTTAAAAACTAATGTGATGAATTTTGCAATAATACTTCGGGCTGCATTCATCTACTAAACATCCTGCGAGTATTACCTTTCCTTTTTCTGCAAGCTTTATTTCTTCAGATGTAGGAAGGCCATTAATAATAGGAATGATCTCATGAAAATGCCCAAAAGGGCATTTAGGTTTATATCCTTTGGGATAATCAAACAAACATGGACCATTATTTTCAAAAGTCAATAATATAGATGTTGTATCGCTTAAAGTAAAAGTTTTTAATTCTTCTGACTTGCCTGAGTCTTTCATTAATATCGCCGAATATTTTCCAGGGTCAATTTTCATAAATTGAAATTGGCTGCTTGTTACAACACTGTCTAATGTTATATGAAAAGAATCTTTTCCAAAAAAATTAAGATTAGCAGGAGCATACGGGATGATGATATTAATAGTAGAATCTTTTATCTGAGAAAAGCAGGATAGAGTAGTCAGTAAAGTGAAAAATAAAATGAGGTTTACAATTATTCCAAAGGGTTTTGTCATAATTGCTAAGTTATAATTTAAAGAAAAAGCCTGACAAATAAATCTGCCGGGCTTTTAGATTATATCATCGGCTATTTAAGATTTACTCTCAGCATATTTTTTATAATTATTCAGTATCGCCTGCCATCCACCTTTTTGCATTTCCACAGGATTAGTATTCTCGGCTTCAAATACTTCTGTTACATGTGTTGTTTTATCATTGCCTGAAAAAACAATCTTCACTTTTCTGTCATCACCAAGTGTGTATTCAATTAATTTATGTTCTTCAACAGCATCATACACTCCCCAAAAATCAAAACCAAAACTTTCATCTCTTGCTTCCATGCGGTAATTAAATTTACCACCGGGCCTTAAATCATTTTCTGCTGTGGGCGAATGCCAATCATCTGAAGCAAAGTTCCAGTTGGTAATGTGTTCAGGTTTTGTAAAATATTCCCATGCTTTTTCAACAGGCACATTCACGGTTGCTTCAATAATAATATTAGTTGCCATAATTATTTTTTTATGTTGATTATTATGATACAAACATCTGTATTTTATCAATCATAAAAGATGCATTAACCGACAATTATAAGGTTGTTTGCGACCAAACAAAAAGCCTGCTCATTTTACCAACAGGCTTTGTATAATATTTATAAAATTGTTATACTTCTTTCTTCTTCTGCCATTCTTTATGATTGATCATTATCTCGATCTTTTTCTTACAACGCTCAATATCCGCATGATATTCTTTTATCTTTTCATCATTCAAAGAATTCAATATTGCTTTCTCAAAACAACTAATAGCTGCATCAAAATTCATATTCAATTCTTCTGCAATCGCAAAGCGATAATAAACCCATGATTTTTCAATAGTTGGAATAGCAAGACATTTATCTAAATGTTTTTTCAACTCATCATAACGCTCCATATCTGTTAATAAAACCGCGTAATGAAAATATGGATGCGGATAATTAGAATCGCTTTTTATTGCTGCACAAAAATGTATTTCTGCTTTCTTATAATCATCAAACTGCGTTTTATAAATCCACCCAAGAGAATTATGCGTTGGCGCATGATCGGGCTCATCGTACAAAATAGTTTCATACTTGCGCAATGCATCTACATGCGCATTCTTTTTTATGTCTGCTTCCGCTTCTAAAAACAATTCTTCTATGTTCATAGCGTTCAATTTTAAAAACCTTCAAGGGCTATTTACCAACCAAGAATCCATGCGAATATCAATGGTGCAACAATGGTCGCATCACTTTCAACAATAAACTTTGGTGTATGAATATCTAATTTTCCCCATGTAATTTTTTCATTCGGCACAGCACCTGAATAAGAACCATAAGATGTTGTGCTGTCGCTTATCTGGCAGAAATAACTCCAGAAAGGCACATCATGCCATTCCAGATCCTGGTACATCATCGGCACAACACAAATAGGAAAATCGCCCGCAATGCCCCCGCCAATCTGGAAAAAGCCAACACCTTTTCCTGCACTGTTTGCACGATACCACTCAGTTAAATACACCATGTATTCAATGCCGCTTTTAACGGTGCTTGCTTTTAATTCCTGCTTTATAACATAGCTGGCAAAAATGTTTCCGGTTGTACTGTCTTCCCAGCCCGGAACAATAATGGGAATATTTTTTTCTGCTGCCGCAACAATCCAACTATCTTTTTTATCAATCTCATAATACTGTTCAAGGTCGCCGCTTAAAACAGTCTTGTATAAAAACTCATGCGGAAAATAGCGTTCGCCATTTGCTTCTGCATCTTTCCATTGTTTCACCAAATGTTTTTGTAAACGGCGAAACGCTTCTTCTTCAGGAATGCATGTATCTGTTACACGGTTATAATGATTTTCCAGCAGATCCCATTCTTCCTGCGGCGTTAGGTCGCGGTAATTTGGAACGCGCTTGTAGCTGTTATGCGCAACTAAATTCATTACATCTTCTTCAAGATTAGCGCCGGTGCAACTGATAATATCAATCTTGCCCTGGCGTATCATTTCAGCCAAAGAAATTCCAAGCTCGGCAGTGCTCATAGCGCCGGCAAGCGTAACCATCATTTTTCCGCCTTCATTCAAATGCAGTTCATAACCTTTTGCAGCATCCATTAAAGCAGCCGAATTAAAATGGCGGTAATGATGTTGTATAAATTGTGATACAGGACCTTTATTCATTTTAAAATTTTGAACAGCAAAAATAATTTTTTAGCCACAAGTGATGCTCATGATTTTGTGTTTAAATATTATGTTTTAAAAAACATCTGAAATTTTAAGCAACTGTTTTCATAAAATGCAGGTTCTCTTAAATCCTCCCGGGAGCAATATTATTTTTCAAACAAAATCAATGTATAATGAAAACTATACTAAGGCATAATTACATGCCGGGCTTTTTTGTAATTGCTTCCTTTTTGATTGTAACCTCGGGCTGCGAAAAAATGGCTGATTCATCTTTACAGGCTAATCAATCGGGCGCTTCAGATTTACAGGCGGCGGGTTTAACGTTGGGAAATTTTAAACAGGTTAATCTTAACGCCAACACCTTCGGTTATCATGCGCCGCATATAAGTTCCAACCTGCACAATGCATGGGGAATGGCAGTAGGCAGTAGCGGCGGTATTTGGGTATCTGCTGCTGATGGCGGTGTAAGTTATATTTACAACGACAAAGGTGCGCAACTTATTCCCGCTGTTTCTATTCCTGCTCATGTAAAAGGTGCTGCCGGTAATCCAACCGGGCAGGTATTTAATGCCACTACAGACTTTGTTATTCCCGGAACCGGCAATCCTGCAAAGTTCATCTTTGGAAGTGAGGACGGAACAATATCTGCATGGAATGGCGGAACTACGGCTGTGGTTGTTATAGACAGGGCGAAACAAGGCGCCTCTTATAAAGGCGTTACTATTGCCAATAATGGTGGTGCCAACTTTTTATACGCCACCGATTTTACAAAACATACAGTTGATGTGTATGATAACAATTATAACCTTGTATCAGGAATGCCATTCAGTGACCCTGGTATACCGGCTGCATTTGCTCCTTTCAATATCAGCGCTATTAATGGTATGTTGTATGTAACCTATGCGGTGGTTAATGGTGATGGTGATGACTCTGACGGAGTAGGTTTAGGCTATGTTGATGCATATTTTCCTAATGGAACTTTAAGCAAACGCATTGCTTCGCAAGGCACTTTAAATGCGCCCTGGGGAATTGCTGAGGCTTTTCCTGAGCTGATTGGAATGGACGCATTACTCATCGGCAATTTTGGCGACGGCCATATAAATGTTTATGATTGGAATGGAAACTTTAAAGGCCAGTTGATGAATGCCGGAGGCCCTGTTGCTATTGATGGTTTATGGGCTATTGATGATGATGTTTTAAAAACAGGCAGGCGCCAGTTGTATTTTACTGCTGGACCTAATGATGAAGAAGACGGGCTCTTTGGATTCATTACAAAGCTGCAATAAAGTTTATTAGTCCGTAAGGCAGAACGGCAATCATAAACGATAAATCTTTTTGTCTTACGGACTTTCTATTCTTATCAATCTTTTTTGTTTACAAGATAAACACCTGCCAATATTATGAACAGGCATCCTATTTCTAAAACAGTTACCACTTCACCAAAGATCAATCCCCATAAAACAGCAATAAAAGGAATGCCATAAGTAACCAGCGATGCAAATATTGAACCTGCAGTTTTCACCAATACATAAAACCATATGGTTGCCAACGCAGTGCCTAAAGCGCCTAACACAAATGCAGCAGCAATTGAAAATAAATAACCATTTTGTGTAAGCGGTAAATCAAAAAAACCTGTAAATGCAAGTACCAAAATGCAGGGAACAATAAATATGCTTAATGCAACTGTCGCAATATCTGTTGATGATAATTCTTTTAAATACCTGCCTACAACATGTACGTTGGTTCCATAACAAACTGTAGCAATCAATACAAGTGATGCATAAGAAAGATTGGAAAAATTTATTTCATTGCCTGATGCAAATGGAAGTAAGATCAACCCGGTTAACCCGATTATAACTCCCAATATTTTATGCCACGTTATTTTAAGTTGAAAAAAAGAAATGCCAATTACAATTGCGCATAATGGTGTTAATGCATTTAGGATTGATGTGAGTGAGCTGTCAATTTTTGTTTCAGCAAGACAATATAAAAATGCAGGAAGAAAATTACCAAGCAATCCTGCTGCTACAACTGTTAAAAGTTTATGTCGCGGTACTCGCTTGAATGCCTTAACCGAAAAAGGTAACAACACCAAACCTGCACTTGATATTCTTATAGCCGCAACCTGGTAAGCAGTAAGATGCTGTAATCCTATCTTCATCAAAATAAATGAACTGCCCCATATTAAACAGAGCAAACTAAACAGCAGCCATTTGGAAGTTTGCAGTTTCAGCTTTAAAATGTTTGCGCAAATGTCATACATTCATTTATAAAAAATTCTATGGCAGAAATAAAGCTTGATAAGATAGATACCCGCGCTCCGAAAAATTTTGACAAAGAAAAAATAAAAGCAAAGCTGCCTGAGATATATAAGCAATTGGATGAACTGCAAAATGTTTTGTATGCACAAAGCAAATATTCGGTATTGATTGTTTTACAGGGAATGGATGCAGCGGGAAAAGACGGGCTGATAAAAAATGTATTCAGTTCTGTAAATCCGCAGGGAATAATGGTGCAATCTTATAAAGTTCCAACGGCAGAAGAATTATCGCATGATTTTTTGTGGCGCATTCATAAACATGCTCCGGCAAAAGGAATGATACAGGTGTTTAACCGCTCGCATTATGAAGATATAATTGTAACAAGAGTGCATAAAATGATTGATGATGAAATGGCTTCGAAACGCATGAAAGCCATTAACGATTTTGAAGAATTACTTACAGAACATAACAACACAATTATTTTTAAATTCTATCTGCATGTTTCTGCTGAAGAGCAACATAGCAGGCTGGAAGAAAGAATTCATGATGTAACCAAACAATGGAAATATAACGAACAGGACTTTGTTGAATCTGCATTACGCAAAGAATACCTGAAAGCGTACGAAGATTGTTTTAAACATTGCAATAAAATAAAATGGACGATTGTTCCTGCAGATCAAAACTGGTATAAAGAATATCTTGTTGCAATAACTTTATGTGATGCACTTAAAAAATTAAACATGCAATATCCCGGTATAAAAAAATAATTATAAGATTGGCTATAAAAAATAAAGGCTATACATTCACACCATCGTTAATCCAAAAAACACTACTATGGGATTTCTAAAAGAATTTAAAGAATTTGCCGTTAAAGGCAATGTTGTTGATCTTGCTGTTGCTGTTGTTATCGGCGGTGCCTTTGGTAAAATTGTCAGCTCCTTAATTGATGACGTAATTACGCCGCTATTATTAAAACCCGCATTAGATGCCGCTCATTTAAGCAACCTGGGCGAGCTTACGATTTTCGGTACGGTAAAGTATGGCAATTTCTTAGCAGCGATCATAAATTTCGTAATAATTGCATTCATACTGTTTCTTATCATTAAAGGAATTAATTCAACAAAGAAAGAAGAAGTTCCACCTGCTCCGGCAGGCCCATCCACTACAGACCAATTGCTAATGGAAATACGCGATGAGCTGAAGAATAAAGCTTAAGCATTTTCCAACATTTATAAACTGTGTAAAACTCGCTTTCGCAGAGTACCTTTCTCTGTTTACATTGCAGCGTTTTACGCAGTTTATTTTTTTAAAAAAAGTGTTGTTGTGAATACAGAAACCTACCAGATAAAATTGGCGCAATTTGAAGGCCCTTTCGACCTTTTATTATTTTTTATTGAACGTGATGAACTGGATATTTATAACATTCCCATCAGTAAAATAACCAAAGATTTTCTTGAATATATTCATGGACAGGGAAAGCTGAACATTGAATTAAGCAGCGAGTTTATTTTGTTTGTGTCAACACTTATGCGCATCAAGTCAAAAATGCTGTTGCCCAGAAAAGAATTAGATGCATCCGGTAAAGAAATAGATCCGCGGCAGGAACTGATCGATAAAATTCTTGAATACAAAAAATTCAAAGAAGCTTCAGCACAAATGGCAGAAATGGAAGCTACGCGTATGCTGATGATGAAACGCGGCAATCTTCAGAAAGAATTAATGATTGTGGGTGAAGAAGCTGCAGACGGAACAGAGATACAAACAGTAACATTGTTTCGTTTGATGAAGGCATTTGAGCGCGTTATTAAACGCATGAACGAGCGCAATAACAAACCCGTTCATACTGTTGTACGATACAATTATACCATTGAAGGTAGCAGAGGATTTATGCTTGATATGGTGCAACAGCAGAAAACAGTTTCGTTTGAAAAAGTATTTGAAATATGCGAGAACCGCATTCATGCAATATTTTTATTTCTCTCCTTGCTTGAACTGGTGCAACAAAATTATATGACCATCTTAAGCGGTGAAGGCCGCAATAATTTTATACTGGAATGGAATGAAGAAAGGCAGGAAGAACCTTTGCCTGCTATTGTTCCGGATTCTATGATTTAAATATCATTGCAAGAAATTATCAGCATCTCTGTACGCTTTTATTAATGCCACTTCTCCTTCTTTTCCTTTTATTGATTTGCCGTGTTCCATTCCTAAAACACCTTTATAACCTTTGCCATAAATATGTTTGAAAATATTGTGATAATCCATTTCACCTGTTCCGGGTTCGTTGCGTCCGGGATTGTTCCCAATCTGTAAATAAGCAATTTGATTCCAGGCTTTATCAATATTGTTTATGATGTTGCCTTCATTGCGCTGCATGTGATACATATCAAACAAAAATTTACATGAAGGAGAATTCACTGCTTCACACATTGCAACCGTTTGATCAGAGTGACGCAGAAATAGATCAGGCGTATCACTCAATGCTTCCAGTACCATAACCAAATTATGCGGTTCAAGTATTGCCGCGCCCTGCCGCATTGTTTCAATAACGTTCGTTGTTTGATAGCCGATATCCAGGCTTCTTTCATAATTACCGGGCACAACAGTTATCCATGTGGCATTACAACGCTTCGCTGTTTCAATGGCATCATTACATGATTTCAAAAATTTATCGCGCCAGTCTTTATCGCCGGATGTAAGAGAAGTTTTTACAGGCCAGTGATCAAAGTTCAAAACAAACACTCCCATTTGCATATTCAGTTTTGTAAGCAGGTCGCCGATCTTTTTTTGTTCATCAGCCGGGCGATCCATCATACCATTATCTTCAATAGCACGAAAGCCGTTATCATAAGCAAATTGTATCTGGTCCAAAAAATTTGTTCCTGCACTTTCAGCAAACATGCCATCATGAATACCATAATTGAGATGAAAAACAGAAGCTGTTTTTTGTGCGGTAGTATTTGCCTTAAGTGATGAGGCAGTAACTACCGAAGCTCCTGCCAGGAATGACTGTTGCATAAATTTTCGGCGTTGCATAATAATGGTTTTAAACTAAGATAAATTTCTTTTAAGAATGATTGGTATGTTATTTAAAGCTGTACTTTGAACAAGTATTAAACTAATTCATTAAAAATAATTGCATGCTATCTGTAAACAGCTTACATCTTCAATACAGGTTATGGATTTCAGAATTGAATGAAGACATAAATGTGTTGAGGATATTCACCGATTACCTTGCTGAAGTTTCCAATAAACAAAACAACAAATATGCAGCGCCGGTTGATGCGCTTAAAAAAAAATTTGCGCAGATAAGAAATGAACTGGATGAATTAAAACATGAAATGCATCTTCAAAAAATGAAACTTGGCGCCATTGCTAAAGCTGATGAGTCAAACATCAATAATGTAAAAGAAACTATACAGCACGAGGTTGCTGAATTACGCTATGAAAATTTCAAAAAACAATTCAATACCTTAAAAAAGGAAGTAACTGAACTGGAAACCGATTAGATAAACAGTTGCAGTATCTATTCATAAAAATCCAAACATTTTTAAATTTCTTTTAAAGAATGGAAATTATTCTTAGCTTTATTAACCATTTAGTTAAACAATATGGTTAATAAAGCTAAGGACATCTCAACAGAGCAAAAAATTCTTGAAGCGGCAAGGCAGGTTTTTTTTGATAAAGGCATGGACGGTGCGCGTATGCAGGACATTGCAGATAAAGCCGGCATTAATAAAGCATTGCTACATTATTATTTTCGCAGCAAGGAAAAATTATTTGAAACAATTTTTGCAGAAAGCTTCAATAATTTTTTTCCAAAGCTTTCTTTAATATTAGAGTCAGATACAGATTTTTCCGTCAAGATAGAAATGATCTGCACTGCATATATTGACCAGATACATTCTATGCCTTACCTGCCCATTTTTATTTTACATGAAGTGGCCAGGCAACCTGAAAGTTTTTTGAAAAAAATATGGAGCAGCTATCCACCACCAGTTAAACTTTTCATTAAAGTGGTTGAAACAGCTGTTAAGAAAAAGGAGATAAAGCCTGTTCATCCGTTGCAGGTGATAATGAACATTGTATCACTTTGTATTTTTCCGTTTGCGGCAAAACCATTGCTTCAGCAGGTTACAGGAATCAGCAAAAAACAGTTTAGTGTATTAATGGAAGAAAGAAAAAAATTAGTTCCACAAATGATCATTCAGTCAATAAAAAAATAAACAGCAACCAAAAAATATTTTGAATGAAAAACTATCTTCTTATATGCTGCATGACGTTAGTTTTATTTTCATGCCATTCAAACGAAAACCAATTTGATGCTTCAGGAACTTTTGAAGCAGACGAAGTAATAGTTTCTGCGCAGTTCAACGGCCAGTTGCTTTCATTTAATGTGAATGAAGGTGAGACCTTAGCAGCTGGAAAAATAGTTGGTTATATAGATTCAACCGAAGTGTTGTTGCAGAAACAACAGGTGCAGGCTTCTATCCAATCGCTCAATCAAAAAACATATAATGTAGAACCGCAGGTTAAACTATTGCGCGATCAGTTGGCAGTTCAGCAAATTCAATTAAATAATTTATTAAAAGATCAGCAACGTTTTGAGAACATGCTTAAAGATGGCGCTGTTACACAACGGCAGCTCGATGATATAAACACGCAGGTTGATGCAACAAAAAAACAAATGCTGGTAACGCAACAACAGATAAATGTTCAGCTAAGTAACACGGGTACTCAAAACAGCAGTGTATTAAGTGAGAAAAATCCTTTGCAAAAACAAGTAGCACAATTATCTGAACAACTATCAAAGGCAAATATTATAAATCCTGTAAACGGCACGGTGCTTACAAAATATGCACAAGCCGGTGAAGTAACAACAGCAGGTAAAGCCTTGTATAAAATTGCTGACTTAAGTTATTTAAATCTTCGCGCTTATATAACCGGCTCGCAGCTTTCAACCATAAAGCTTAACCAAACGGTTAAAGTTTTTATTGATAGTGGCGCAAATAATTATCGCGAATATCAAGGCACTGTAATATGGATCTCAGATAAAGCAGAGTTTACTCCAAAAACAATTCAGACAAAAGATGAACGCGCCAACCTCGTGTATGCAATTAAAGTAAGAGCGAAGAATGATAGTTATTTAAAGATCGGGATGTATGGTGAAGTAAAACTTATTGACAATTGATAATGCAATCTGTAATCGTAAATAATCTCTCCAAATCTTACGGAAAGAAAAAAGAAATAAAAGCCGTAAAAGAAATTTCATTTGAAGTTTCAAAAGGAGAATTATTTGGCATTATTGGTCCGGATGGAGCGGGCAAAACTTCTTTGTTCCGCATGCTTACAACTTTGTTGTTACCCGATGCAGGCAATGCTGCTGTTGATGGTTCAGACGTTGTAAAAAATTACAAAGACATCCGCAAAAAAGTGGGGTATATGCCGGGCAGATTTTCTCTGTACCAGGACTTAAGTGTTGAAGAGAACCTGAATTTTTTTGCTACTATTTTTAATACAACAGTTCAGCATAATTATGACTTAATAAAAGACATCTATGTGCAGATAGAACCATTCAAAACAAGAAAAGCCGGAAAGTTATCGGGTGGAATGAAACAGAAGCTGGCATTGAGCTGCGCGTTGATCCACCGGCCGGTGGTTTTGTTTTTAGATGAACCAACCACAGGTGTTGATGCTGTTTCAAGAAAAGAATTCTGGGAAATGTTGAAACATTTAAAACAACAGGGCATCACCATTCTTGTATCAACACCATACATGGATGAAGCCGGTTTATGTGACCGCATTGGTTTAATGCAACAAGGAAAAATACTTTCAGTTGGAACACCGGCAGAAATAACAGGCGCATTTAAAGAAACAATTCTCGGCGTTAAATCAAACAACATGTATCAACTGTTGAAAGATCTGAATGCGAATGACGAAGTAGAGGATGCTTATTCATTTGGTGAATATCATCATACAGTAATGAAACCAAATTTTAATAAAGAAACATTGCAACAATATCTTGAACAAAAAGGCAACAAAGAATTGGTAATACAAAATACACAGCCAACTGTTGAAGACAGCTTTATGCAATTGATGAAACAATAATGGCAACAGATTATATTATAACCACAGAAGAACTTACCAAACGCTTTAATGATTTTACAGCGGTTGATCATATTTCATTTTATGTAAACAAGGGAGAGATTTTTGGTTTTCTTGGTGCAAACGGAGCTGGTAAAACTACGGCTATGCGTATGTTGTGCGGATTAAGTTTGCCAACATCTGGCAAAGCAACTATTGCAGGTTTTGATGTGTACAAACAAACAGAAAATATTAAGCGCAGCATTGGTTACATGAGTCAGAAATTTTCTTTATATGAGGACCTTACTGTAAGAGAGAACATTCGCTTTTATGGCGGCATTTATGGCAAGAGCAACGCATTCATAAAAGAAAAAACAAACTGGTTATTACAACAATTAAACCTGCAGGACGAAGCAGATAAACTGGTTGGCTCATTACCACTAGGATGGAAACAAAAGCTTGCATTTTCTGTTGCTATTTTTCATGAACCACAGATAGTCTTTTTAGATGAACCAACAGGCGGTGTTGATCCTGTTACGCGGCGTGAATTCTGGAATCTTATTTATGAAGCTGCAGCAACTGGCATTACAGTATTTGTAACAACGCACTATATGGATGAAGCTGAATATTGCAATCGAGTATCTATAATGGTTGATGGAAGAATTGATGCATTGGATACACCAGTTGCATTAAAAGAAAAATTCAATGCGGCAACAATGGATGAAGTGTTTTTGCAGTTGGCGAGAAAAGCAACGAGAATAGATAATTGATGATGCCATAAAAATATGCAGTACAAGGGAGTGACACAACAGTGTTTAATTGAAAAGTTGCAGCTGATAACACAATAATAAAAATACCCTTTAGGGTTAGGGCATGAAACAGTTTCTCTCATTTGTAAAAAAAGAATTCTTTCATATCTGGCGCGATAAGCAAACGCTGTTCATTTTGCTTGGTATGCCGATAGTGCAAATAACCATATTTGGGTTTGCGCTAACCAACGAAGTAAAGAATGCAGAGATAGCAATACTGGATCAATCGAAAGATGCTGCCACTACGCAACTCATCAGTGAAATAAGAGCAAGCCAATATTTTACTGTATCCGCTTTTTTAAATAGTCCGAATGATATTGCTGAAACATTTAAACAAAACAAAGCAAAAATTATTTTGGTGCTACCTGCTTCCTTCAACAGCGATCTTAAACACCTGAACAAAGCACAGGTTCAGTTAATAGCGGACGCTTCAGATCCAAACACTGCAACAACATTGATCAATTATGCAACGGCGATCATTACAGATTACCAGAAAAATATTAATAAAACGTCGCAAATACCAATGGTGATAAATACGCAGGTGCGAATGCTATACAACCCGCAATTAAAAGGTGCATACAGTTTTGTGCCGGGTGTAATGGCAATGGTGTTAATGCTGGTTTGTACAATGATGACAGCAATAACCATTGTGCGCGAAAAAGAAATTGGTACAATGGAAGTAATGCTGGTATCGCCTGTTCAGCCTTTAAAGATCGTAGTGGCAAAAGCAGTTCCGTATTTGTTGCTTTCAATTGTAAACATCATCAGCATTTTATTGTTGAGTGTGTTTGTGCTGGATGTTCCCATCAACGGCAGCATTGTTTTATTAATGGGTGAAAGTATTTTGTTTACGATTACATGTTTATCATTTGGCTTATTAATATCATCACTCACAGGTTCACAACAAACAGCAATGTTCATTGCATTAACCGGAATGTTTTTACCAACTATAATGTTGAGTGGCTTTATGTTCCCTGTTGAGAACATGCCGTTGCCGTTAAGGCTTATATCAAACATAGTTCCGTCAAGATGGTTTTACCAGATTGTGCGTGCAGTAATGATAAAAGGATTAGGCATTGAAGGTGTTTGGAAACAAACATTGATATTAATAGCAATGACATTATTCCTATTAACGCTTGCGGTAAAAAAATTTAAGATAAGATTGGAATAGTGAGCAGTGAGTTGTGAATGGTGAGTAAACCAATTACAACTCTAAACTAATAAACTGACAACTCACAACTGAAAACAATGCGCACATTAAGATTTTTGTTACAAAAAGAGTTCAGGCAGATATTCCGCGATAAAAGCATACTGCGTGTAATATTCATGATGCCTGCGATGCAGTTGTTGATATTACCCTGGGCTGCTGATTATGAAGTTAAGAATATAAATCTTGTTGTTGTTGATCATGATCGTAGCACGTACACACAACAACTCATTTCAAAAATTACAGCATCAGGTTATTTCAGGTTGGATAAATACACGGCTTCTTATAAAGATGCCATGCATGAAATTGAAAACGACGATGCAGACATCATTCTTGAAATACCTGCATCATTTGAAAAAGATCTGGTGAAAGAATCATCAGCAAATTTATTCATGGCAGTGAATGCGATCAACGGAGCGAAGGCAGGGCTTGGCGCTTCTTATTTGCAATCTATTATTCATGATTACAATAATGGTATACGCGCGCAATGGATACAACTGCCGCGCTTTAATACTGAAACCACAGTTGATGTTACTTATTCCAACTGGTTCAATCCATTAATGAACTATAAATTTTTTATGGTGCCCGGAATACTTGTAATGCTGGTTACAATGGTTGGTTCATTTCTTGCGGCCATGAATATTGTAAAAGAAAAAGAGATCGGCACTATTGAACAGATAAACGTTACGCCTGTAAAAAAATATCATTTCATACTCGGCAAACTCATACCATTTTGGATACTTGGATTGATCATCCTCAGCATTGGTTTGCTCATTGCGTATGTTGCGTACGGCATTATACCTGCAGGAAGTTTTTTTACTATTTATGTTTTTGCAGCGTGTTATTTACTTGCAGTGCTTGGCCTGGGTTTACTCGTATCAACATATAGCAATACACAACAACAAGCAATGCTTTTTTCGTTTTTCCTAATGATGATATTTGTTTTGTTAAGCGGCCTGTACACACCTATCAGCAGCATGCCGCAATGGGCGCAATACATTACCAAATTCAATCCTGTTGCCTATTTCATAGAAGTAATGCGCATGGTAGTTTTAAAAGGCAGTAGTCTTTCAGACATAAGTAAAAATATTTTTATTGTGCTGGGTTTTGCAGTTGTATTAAATATATGGGCTGTGGTGAGTTACAGAAAGAGAGCATAAAATCATTTTGTTATAACTGATCAACTCCGATGTTTTATGATTGTGTCACTCCCTTATACAGCATAGTTTCATGGCTGCTTCAGTCTGCTGTTCATAGCTTTAAACAATTAATTCAATCAGCTTCATTTTTATAGTTCATCCCATAAAATATTTTCAAAAAAAATAAAAAATATTCTGTCCAGTTTCAACACCTAAAACAGTTATTCTATAAAGAATTTTTTTGATGATAACTGTAGTTGTTCCGGCAGCAATAATTGTACTGATAAAATTTATTATACTGTTATTGATCTTATTGGGCACAGCTCAAAAGAGTTTGCTGTTCTTTATTAAAATTATACTGATAAGCTTTCAATGCTTATGTAAATCTTTTTTTAGCATATAAATGTCCAACATAAAAAACAGCCATCCTAAAAATTGGCGTATATGAATTGTGGGAGAGTATTCCGTTATAAAACGGGATGACCTTCCCATATGCCGCCGGGGAATGTCATTAAGTTAAGCAATCATGCTGGTGCAAGGAGAGAATCCCGATGATTTTTTGCAGATTTTGTGTTTATTTTGCTAATCCATGCCCTGTTTTTCTCTTTCTTATTTTCCCTATCATTTCTACTAAAAAGACGCAGCAAAGACGAAGGATGAACGTAGGTTGAACGTAACCTGGTCGTGCCAGGGTTGCTGTTACCATACCGTATACATGGCTTTGCCAGCGAGTAGCCAGACTGTAAACCATACAGTGATTATGTTTTTGAACATTTTATGTCAATACAGCGAAATCCTTAGCTCAATGACATTGCCGGTAGCGTAGATAAGATAAAATATAAGAATTTGAGAGGCAGATAGATGAATAAAGCACCTTGAAAGCAGACTCTATGCTATACGCTAAACATTTTTTGATACAGGCTATACCAGGCATATTTATTCCTGGTTTAACAAGCCTGCTTTGTAACCAGTGCCTTGCACAGGAAAATAAGAAGATGGAAGAAGCTTTTCATTCGCATTCGGAATTAGCATTGGTGTTAAGTCATGCCGAAGTATTTGAAGGCAGTGATGCCGAGGGTAATAAAAAGCTCCTTTCATTGCCTCCATGGGGCATTGATTATAACTACCGGTTTAATCCTAAATGGGCGATTGGGCTGCATACTGATGTTATTATTGAAAAATTTGAAGTACAGAAAGATCTCGAAGGTCGCGGCGATGAAGAAACAATAGAGAGAAGTTACCCGGTTGCACCGGCTGTAACGGGCATATATAAACCCGGTCGTCATTTTAGTTTTCTACCGGGCATGGGTGGAGAATTTGCCAAAGAAGAAAATTATCTACTTACCCGTGCCGGTGTGGAATATGGCGTTGAGATAAGAAATGGATGGGAGGTCTCGGGAAACTTAGGCTATGATTTTAAGTGGAATGCATATGATACCTGGACAATTGGAATTGGTATTGCCAAATCGTTTGGTAACAAAAATCATGATGAAATAATTCAATAGCGGTAAGGGCGAAAATAAACGCAGTTGTTTTATATAATAGAAAACGGATGGAATAAAAGAAGCGGACAATGTTAATTTTATTGAACAAAAATTTAATTAAAAAATTTGTTAACTTTAGTATAGGAATAAAACACAGGGCAAGTTCGTAAACCATTTCATTCGAGCTAATATCTTAACACCATTTACAAATTTGTTACTGCATATATGAAAAACCGCTTCAGAAAATTAGTAATGTTTATAAATAAATATAAGCCTTAGCTATTTAATGCTAAGGTGGTTAATTTTTAAATTTCCGTTCCAAAAATGAGAATGCTTTAGATAAGATGTTTGAATTATCTAACGAATAAATTTTGGCATGAAAATACAATTACTCGTTTTAACATCATTCCTGTTTCTCTTTTCCAGGGTTAATGCGCAGTTAACTGTTAGCATTAGCCATACTGATGTTACGTGTAATGGTGCAAATAACGGAACAGCTACAGCAAATGCCTCCGGGGGTGTTGCTCCTTATACATATAGCTGGTCTAATGGTGAAACCACGCAAACAATAAGCAATTTGGCCCCGGCAGTGTACACCTGCACCGTAACCGATGCCAATGACTCAACAGACCAGGGATCAGTAATCATCAAACAGCCTTCAGCCATAACCTTTACCATTTCACAAACCAATATACTTTGTAACGGCGGTAATACCGGCTCAGCCACTGTAACAGTATCAGGAGGCACAGCGCCTTATACTTACCTATGGTCAAACGGCGGTACTACGGCAACAATAAATGATCTTACTGCGGCAATTTACACCTGCACCATTACAGATGCCAATGGCTGCGACACTACAACAAACATTGCCATTACAGAACCGCCGCTGCTAGGCTTCACTTTTAACCAAACAAATGTGCTTTGCAACGGTGCTGCCACCGGTGCTGCCACTGTAACCGTTTCAGGAGGTACAACGCCATACGCTTATAGCTGGAGCAACGGGGCAACCACGGCAGAAATAACCAATATTACTGCGGGCACTTACACTTGTAACATTACAGATGCCAATGGTTGTGATACATCAGTTACCATTACCATTACCGAACCAACTGCTATAAGCTTTACTACTGCTCAGACAAATATACTTTGTAACGGTACCCCCACTGGTTCAGCTACTGTAACTGCAAGCGATGGCACTCCGCCATATACTTACCTGTGGAATAATGGTGAAACCACACCGTTAATAAATAACCTTACTGCCGGTACCTATACCTGCACCATTACCGATGCCAATGGCTGCGATACTACAGCCAGCATCACCATTACAGAAACACCTGCTATCAGTTTTACCATATCCCCAACCAATGTGTCCTGTAATGGTGGCGGCAATGGGTCTGCTACTGTAAATGTGAGCGGCGGCACAGGGCCTTATACCTACAACTGGTTCCCTGTGGGTGGAACCGGCGCCACAGCCAGCAATCTTACTGCCGGTACCTATTCCTGCACCATCACCGATGCGAATGGCTGCGATACTACGGCCAATGTTACTATTACCGAGCCTTCCCTGCTCAGTTTCACTACCAATCAAACCAACGTATTGTGTAACGGCGCTGCCACAGGTTCAGCGGATCTGACTGTTTCAGGCGGTACTGCACCTTACACCTATAACTGGAGCAATAGTGCAACAACCTCCTCCGTCACCAATCTTACTGCAGGCACTTATACCTGCACGATAACCGATGCCAATGGCTGCGATACCACAACCAGCATCATTATTACAGAAGCATCTGCTATCAGTTTTACCATATCTCAAACGAATGTATTGTGTAATGGTGCAGCTACAGGTGCTGCGGGTGTTACTGTTTCCGGCGGTACAGAGCCTTATAGTTATAGCTGGAGTAATGGAGCAACAACATCATCCATCAGTAATCTTGTTGCCGGCACTTATACCTGTACTATTACCGATGCCAACGGCTGCGATACCACAGCAAGCATTATCATTACAGAAACCGGCCTTATTACTTTTGCAACTGCCCAAACCAACGTATTGTGCAATGGCAGTAATACAGGGTCTGCTACTGTATCTGTAACAAACGGCGGTACCGCGCCTTATACCTATAGCTGGTCTCCTTTTGGCGGTACCGGCGCCACTGCAAATAACCTCACTGCCGGTACCTATACCTGCACTATCACAGACGTTAATGGCTGCGATACCACAGCCACTGTAACGATAACAGAACCCACAGCGATCAGCTTTACATCTTCTCAAAACAATATACTTTGCAATGGTGCTGCTACCGGATCTGCAACGCTAACTGTTTCCGGCGGCGTATCTCCCTATACGTATAACTGGAATAACGGATCTGCAACGGCCTCTATTAATAATGTTATCGCCGGCACCTATACCTGCACCATCACCGATGCTAATGGGTGCGATACCACTGCCAGTATAACCATTACGCAGCTTGATCCTATTACATTTACGGTTTCACAAGCCAATGCAAAATGTAACGGGCAACCTGATGGATCCGCCAGCGTAAATATTTCAGGTGGCGGCACGGGGCCTTATATTTATCAATGGTCGCCAAGCGGTGGCACGGCTTCTACAGCAAACGGGCTTTCCGCCGGTAACTATACCTGTACGGTAACAGATGCCAATGGTTGTGACACCGTAATAAACTTTACTATCACCGAACCTGTTCCGTTATCAGCCGCGGTTTTCAGATCAGATATTACCTGTAATGGCGCCAATAATGGTTCACTAACAGCCCTGGTAAGCGGAGGCACACCTCCATATACCTACAAATGGTCTCCCGGCGGAGAAACCACCATCACTATAACTAACCTTGGCCCCGGTACTTATACCTGTACAGCAACGGATGCCAACGGCTGCATCATTATAGGAACCGCATCCCTTGTGGAGCCTTCCCTGCTTACAGCATCGTCAAGCCATACAAATATTACCTGTAACGGAGGTAATGATGGCACGGCAACTGCCTCAGCTTCGGGCGGCACCGCTCCATATACCTATAGCTGGAGCAATGGCGGAACAACCGCTGCGATCGATAATCTTGCAGCCGGAACATATACCTGTACCATTACCGATGCACGCGGCTGCACAATAATCACATCAACTACGGTAGCAGAACCATCGCCTGTTTCAGCTACCATAAGCGTTACCGATATTACCTGCAATGGCCTTACAAACGGCAGTGCTACTGCCAATCCTTCCGGCGGAACGCCTCCGTATAAATACCTCTGGTCAACCGGCGGCACTACACAAACAATAAGCAATCTTGCACCAGGCAGCTATACAGTAACTGTAACCGATGCCAATGGCTGTACATTTAATGTAACAACATCCGCAATAGTAAAGGAACCTCCGGCATTATCTGTAACAACCACTCAAAAAAATGTGAATTGCAGCGGGGAGAAAACCGGTGAAGCCAAAGCAATTGTTACAGGTGGCACGCCCCCTTATGGGTATCAATGGTCGCCCAGTGGCGGTACCGGTGCAATAGCTACCGGGCTTGGAGTTGGCACTTATACCTGCGATATTACAGATGCCAATGGTTGTACAA
>Ga0206973_1020_pt1 | contig 45737 bp, 34 predicted proteins | sample Alteio_BWOrgHeat_83_FD_152927 | JGI IMG/M metagenome (GOLD analysis project Ga0206973, IMG submission 152927) | Enriched cells from forest soil in Barre Woods Harvard Forest LTER site, Petersham, Massachusetts, United States -... | ecosystem: Environmental > Terrestrial > Soil > Temperate forest >...
TTGTTGCAGTTGCAGTGTGCGACGCAACGGAAGCTTAATAGATATTCAACTAATGATAACATAAAATTGTACTTATAAAAATCCCTTCAGGGATTTAGGGCTTCATACTGAAATATTCCGCAATCGGCCCAAGCGCCAACGGTGGAAAATAAGAGAGCGCTGTAACGATAACGATAACAGCCATCGTCATGATGCCGAATGTTACACTGTCTGTACGCAAAGTACCCGGCGATTCAGGAATATATTTTTTATTAGCGAGTGAACCTGCAATTGCAAGCGGACCAATGATGGGTAAAAATCTTGCAAGCAGCATCATAATTCCGCCGGTAACATTCCACCAGATTGAATTATCGCCGAGGCCTTCAAAACCACTCCCGTTATTAGCTGCACAGGAAGTGTATTGATACAACATTTCTGAAAACCCATGATAACCCGGATTGGCAAGCCATGCAGATGGCTTTTCTGCCCAATCAGCATTGGAATGATGAACAAGAATATAAGCGGCAAATGCAGTTGCCACTTTTATAAGAAATGCGCAAAGCAGTGTAACAATTGCAGCGATCTTCACTTCTTTTGCTTCTACTTTATGACCCATGAATTCAGGCGTTCGGCCAACCATTAAGCCTGATATAAATACTGCAATAATGATGAAGATGTAATAGTTTAATAAGCCAACACCAACGCCGCCATACAATGCATTTATCATCATATCAAGAATTACAACACCACCTGATAAAGGCATTAAGCTATCGTGCATGCCATTAACAGAACCGTTTGATGTGGATGTTGTAACAACACTCCAGTATGCTGTTGCTGCAGAACCTAACCGAATTTCTTTGCCTTCCATTGCACCAATATTTTGTGCAATGCCAAGCTTTGTTATTTCGGAATTTCCCTGCGTTTCAAAATAAATATTGTTGATGACGAAGAGCAGAAAGAAGACTGTCATCACACCAAAAATTACATACGCGAGTTTTTTGCGTTTGATATAAAATCCCAGTGCAAACACTAGTGCAACAGGGATAATAAGAATTGAAATTACTTCAACGCTATTGGTAAGATAATTTGGGTTTTCAAATGGCACTGCGGAGTTAGCACCAAAATATCCGCCACCGTTTGTACCAAGTTGTTTGATAGCAATCATTCCTGCAGCAGGACCTCTTGAAACCTGTTGCGTATCGCCCTGTAACGTTACAATTATGTCTTTGCCTTTAAAGCTTGTTGGTGTTCCGTTGAATGCAAGAATGATGGCAACAACAATTGACAAAGGCAACAATATTCTTGTAATGCTTTTAGTGAATATACTCCAGAAATTGCCAAGATTATTTGTTGTTTTTTCTTTAATGCCGTTAAGTAACGCAATCAAACATGCAATACCCGTTGCAGCACTTACAAACTGCAGAAACATAAACACAAACATTTGTGTTAAATAAGTTGCACCGCTTTCGCCTGAATAATCCTGCAGGTTTGTATTGGTAACAAAACTGATGATGGTATTAAAAGCAAGGTCAGGCGTTTGACCCGGATTTCCGTCAGGATTTAGCGGAAGTTTATCCTGGAACACCAACACAAAAAAACCATATACAAACCATAAAAGATTTATGGTGAGCATGGCTTTTAAAAATTCTTTCCAATTCATGCCTTTGTTTGAATCGATACCGCAAACGCGATAAATAAAACGTTCCACAGGATTCATAAAATCCATGAGCGTTCTTTCACCGGCAAAAACTTTTGCGATGTATTTGCCCAGCGGAATTGCCAGGAGAATGGTGATTAAAAATGTTGCGATAACGCCGATGAGTTCTGTATTCATAATAGTGAATTGTGAATAGTGGGTTGTGAGCAGAAAGCAGAGATTCACCACTGACTACTCACCACTTACCATTAAAATTTTTCCGGTTTTAATAGCACATACACGAGGTATATAAAAACCAGTATTGAAATGACTAAAAGAATATTGTTTGCCATGTTTTAAATTTTATCAAAGAATTGAATTGATTTATACATAAGCCAGAAGAGAATTAATCCGCCGATAAAACATTCGAGTAATAACATAAATTCATTTTGGCATCAGTAAGCGAATAAGATGCCTACACTGATTAATTTTTATGGGAAGCGCTGAAACGAAGCAGCAGCAATCGTTTCAGTGGTTATATTTTTTTCCTGGTGAGTTGTGCTGAAACACAAAACCCTTTCAAAATGAAAGGGTGATTTTTTCAAAATGAAAGGATGTTATTACAGGCAGAAGACTTTATACACAGAACTGCGAAGCCATGAGGTTACAAGCGTTCGAAACTGAAACTATTAGTAAATCAGGCATTATTATTTATCTGCCATATGTATATATGCCTTTATCATAGGATTTAACCAGCCTTAGATTAGCTATAAGTTAGCTATATGTTGGCTATAAGTAAGCTATAGTTAAGCTTTGGAGATATTCCTTAAATTGAATGCTTTCGCAGCGTGTTTATGTAGAAACGCAATAGATTATAAATATTTTATGAAGCCGCCGAAAGTATTTCCCTCTTCACCTGCAGAGAGGAAATTAAAGGGTGAGGTTATACTCTTCCAGCTTTCTATATAAGGTTGTTAAGCCGATTTCCAAAAATTCAGCAGCCTTTGTTTTATTGCCGCCGGTATATTTCAATACTTTTTGAATATGATTTCTTTCAACCGCACCCAGGCTTAAGTCAGATGAAGAAGTTTCTGTAGCGGATTGAATTTCATAAGGCAGATCTTCAGGCATGATTGACGAGTCGGCAAGAATAACGGCGCGTTCAATTACATTACGCAATTCCCGGATATTGCCTTTCCAGTTATATCTATTCAATAAGCCTGTTGCTTCGTTATTGAAATGCAAACCGGTTTTGTTCGCCTTTTCAGAACTTATTTTTAAAAAGTATTCGGCAAGCATATGAATGTCTTCTTTTCTATCGCGCAGCGCAGGTAATTCAATCGCAAATACATTTAACCTGTAAAATAAATCTTCACGAAAACTTCCATCAACAATTGACTTTTTTAAATCTTTATTGGTAGCAGCAATAATGCGAATGTTTACTTTAGTAGTCTTCTCATCACCCAGTTTTATAAATTCATTCTGTTCAATAACACGCAGCAGCTTTGCCTGCAATTCAATATTCATCTCACCAATTTCATCCAAAAACAAAGTGCCGCCGTCCGCCACTTCTATTAAACCTTTTTTATCTTTTGTTGCGCCTGTAAATGCTCCCGCTAAATGACCGAACAATTCACTCTCCAATAATTCTTTTGTAAATGCACTGCAATTAATAGCAACAAATGCACGGGTAATTCTTTTGCTGCTGTTATGAATTGCATTGGCAAAAATTTCTTTGCCTGTTCCTGTTTCGCCCAATAGCAAAACAGTTGTATTGGTTGCTGCAATTTTTTTTGCAAGATTGATTGCTGATAGAATTGATTTGCTGTTACCAATAATATTTTCAAAACCGGTTGCACTTTTATCTTTAATTTTTACAGCAGCCTTTTTGTTTTGATTTGATTTATTAATTGCCTGGTTTAATAAAGGAATGATCTTATCATTATCATCGCCTTTTAAAATATAATCAAACGCACCGTTTTTTATTGCCTGTACTCCATCAGGAATGTTGCCGTAAGCTGTTAGCAAAATAATTTCGGTTGAAGGATATTTTGATTTGAATTCTTTTACAAACTCAACACCATTACCATCGGGTAATTTTACATCGCACAATACAACATCAGCATCTTCCTTTTGCAAAGTTTTTAACGCAGATCTTAGATCGCCGGCTTCTAAAACTATTAATCCCTCCAGTTTTATAATGCGCGCAAGTAAGCTGCGCAGTTTTTCTTCATCATCAATAATTAAAATTTTGGGAGACATGCTAAAATTGTTTTCGGCTTAACCTTTTTTTAAAGAAGCGGCTTGAATAATTGTTTAAAACTATAAACAGGAAACTGAAGCTGCGCAACGATATGCTGATGCAGTGTTGCGACGCAAGGAACGATGCTATTTGTTCATTGGCAGGTATCCAAAAAATAATTTAAACAAATTTTATAAAAAGCAAATTTAGTTGCAACGCATATTGGGTACTTAACTTTGTTGCTGATGAAAAAAATAATTGGTATAGCCGCCATTATAATAGGTGTTGTTGCTATAGCCTCAGCGTATATTGTTTTTGGGCCGGCAACAAAATTTACTTCAGGCTCACACTATTTATATGTTCGTGATAATCCTTCGCCGGGCGAACAAATAATGTATGAATTAGACACAGGTAATATTATTAGAAGCGTTTCTATATTTAACCTTCTAGCAAAACAGGCAAAGGCATGGGATAAGATTACGCCTGGGCGATTTGAAATTAAAAAAGGCGAAAGTATTTTTTCTATCATTCGCACGTTACGCAACAATCATCAAAGCCCGGTAAGATTAGTGATAAATAAATTGCGCATTCGTGAGGACCTTGCAAAAACCATCGGCAAAAATTTTTCAACTGATTCCATCAATACGTTGGATTTTCTTTCCAGTAATGATTCACTGTCTTCATTAGGTGTTGATACTAATACATTAATGACGCTGATTATTCCTGATACTTATTTTTTAAACTGGAATGCATCGCCTGAAAAAATATTATCAAGAATGAAAGATGAACAGGAAAAATTCTGGAATAAAAATGACCGTTTGCAAAAAGCACAGTCGTTGAATTTAACGCCAACTCAAGTGTACACATTGGCATCAATTGTTGAAGAAGAAACCAATAAGAATGATGAAAAAGGAAATATTGCAAGTGTTTATATGAACCGGCTTAATTCAGGAATGAAATTAAGTGCAGACCCAACCATAAAGTTTGCGATGAAGAATTTTGCACTGAAAAACATTTATGACAAATATTTAAAAACACCATCTCCGTATAACACTTACATGAATAAAGGTTTGCCGCCGGGACCAATCTGCACACCACAATCTGTTACTATTGATGCAGTGTTAGATGCACCAAGAACTGACTATATGTTTTTTGTTGCACGAAGTGATTTCAGCGGTTATCATCAATTCACCAGCAATTATGCCGAGCATGAGAAATATGCTAAATTGTACCATCAGGCTTTTGATACTTTGATGGCGCATAAACGACTGGATAGTTTAACTAAAACACTACAGCATTGACGAAATTTGAAAGATTCCTGGTTAATCTAAAACCGGTTGCATACCTGGTAAAGCGCAGTAAAGAAATAATATTGCCTGGCTTCCACGGGTTATGCCTGTTTGATGTTATAAAATTTTTTTTCAGCCAGGTTAACCGTATTGGCATGCGCGACCGCGCTTCATCTATTGCTTTCAATTTTATAATTGCCATTCCGGCTGCGGCAATTTTTATTTTTACACTCATTCCTTATTTTCCTATTGCCAAAAATATGCAGGATGAATTGTTCAGCTTCATCCAGGATGTGTTGCCAAATTCAGAATCGCGCGAATTAATTATGACCACCATGCTCGACCTTTTTAATAAACCCAAAACGGGTTTGTTATCCATCGGTTTTGTGTTGGCATTGTATTATTCATCAAGTGCAATGCTCGGTATCATCCGCACATTCGATGCTTCGCTTCCGGTAAAACAAAAAAAGAATTTTTTACAAAGGCGGCTGCGCGCTATTAAGCTTACACTTGTTTTAATCTCAATGATATTGGTTGCGATTCTTTTGGTAATCGGCCAGGGCGCACTGTTCACCTCATTTCTTAATTGGATCGGCGTTAATAATACTGAAAGAAATTTCTGGACCGACCTGTTACGCTGGCTTATAGTTGTATTACTTTTCTTTTTTGCAATTGCTTACACATACAAGTACGCACCTTCCATAAAAAAGCGATGGAGGTTATGGTCGCCGGGTGCAGTGTTCGCAACATTTTTAATTGTATTAACCACGTGGTTATTTTCAATATGGGCGCAAAATTTTTCAAGCTATAACCGCGTGTATGGTTCAATAGGCGCTTTGCTCATAATTATGTTGCTTATCTTCATCAACTCATTAATGTTGCTTATTGGTTATGAACTGAACGTTAGTATAAATTACCTGCGTTCAAATATAGAAGAAGAGCGTTCAAAAGATGAAGTTATTGCTGATGTTGAGCCTGTCGCCTAAAAGCTGCTTGAGTTATTTATTTTGTTACCGGCTGATGAACAGATGGCATCACGGTTGCGTCGCATCACTTGTACTGTATATCAATGTGCAACTCCATCTTCTGTTCATACAACATTATATATAGTTAATTCAAACAACTTCTTAAAATTGCTAAAAAAATAATTATGCCTTCACAGGAACAGTTGCTTAACCTTATTAAAACAGCTTATGATTTTAAAGGAGAAAGTGTAAAGATCGGCGTAGCCATGCTTGACGGAAATGTCGTTAGTGGCGCTGATATTTTTCTTCCATTGAAAACTATGAACCGCCATGGGCTTATTGCCGGCGCAACCGGAACGGGTAAAACAAAAACACTGCAAGTGATCAGTGAATTTTTAAGCGATGCAAGTGTGCCTGTTTTATTGCTCGACATAAAAGGTGACCTGAGCGGAATTGCTGCTGCAGGCTCCGATAATAAATCAATTGATGAACGTTGCAAGCTTTTAAATATAACATATAAGCCATCGGCGTTTCCCACAGAGTTTTATTCTTTAAGTGATGAGAAAGGTGTAAAACTGCGTGCAACCGTAAGTGAATTCGGGCCGATATTATTATCAAAAATCCTTGGATTAAATGATACGCAGGGCGGCCTTGTTTCAATGATATTTAAATATTGTGATGACAACAAACTGCCTTTATTAAACCTGCAGGATTTTATAAAAGTACTTCAATACATAGCCAATGAAGGTAAAGCTGATATGCAGAAAATGTATGGCAATATTTCGTCTACATCTTCAGGAACTATTTTGCGTAAAGTGATATAACTGCAGCAACAGGGTGCAGATATATTTTTTGGCGAGCCAAGTTTCCAGGTTGATGACCTTATGCGCATAAGCGATGACGGCAGAGGCATGATAAATATTCTGCGTGTTACAGACATGCAGAATCATCCAAAATTATTTTCAACGTTCATGTTACAGTTATTGGCTGAGTTATATGCAACCTGCCCTGAAGAAGGTGATCTTGATAAACCTAAACTTGTGCTCTTTATTGATGAAGCGCATTTGATTTTTGATGAAGCAACAGATGCTTTATTGCAACAGGTTGAAACGGTAATAAAATTAATCCGCTCAAAAGGTGTAGGTATATTTTTCTGTACACAAAACCCGCAGGATGTTCCGGCTTCTATTTTAAGTCAGTTGGGTTTAAAAGTGCAGCATGCATTGCGTGCATTTACAGCAGCCGACAGAAAAACAATAAAGCAGGCTGCACAAAATTTTCCTGAAACAGAATTTTATAAAACAGAAGACCTGTTAACACAACTTGGCATTGGCGAAGCATTGGTGACTTTCTTAAATGAAAAAGGTATTCCAACACCGCTTGTTCATACGATGCTTTGTTCGCCACGCAGCCGCATGGATGTTTTAACGGATGATGAATTAAATGCTCTCATCAACAAAAGCAAACTCGCAGCAAAATATAACCAGGCTGTTGACAGTGAAAGTGCATATGAAATTCTTACAGCCAAATTGAATGAAGCCGCCAATCAAACACAACAGGCACAACAACAGCAAGTGCAGCAAAAACAAACTCAGGCAAAACCGCAAAAAGAAACAAGCATTTTTGATAGTCCCGCAATGAAGCAGGCCGAACGCACAGCCGCTTCTGTTATTACCAGAAGTTTACTTGGCGCACTAGGTTTAGGTGGAAGAACAAAAAGGCTGTGGTAATTCTAAGTCTTTGCTTTTATAACGGTCTTAACGGTTAAGTGGCGGCATCATTTTTATCAAACGCAATCGTGCGTTATATTTGCGACCCATGAGTGTTCAGCAAGAGAATCGTTTCCAGGCAATAATTTCCCACGCAAAAGAATATGGTTTTGTATTTCCATCAAGTGAAATTTATGATGGCTTGAGTGCTGTGTATGATTATGGTCCTAACGGAAGTGAGCTGAAAAAAAATATACGCGACTATTGGTGGAAAAGCATGACGCAGATGCACGAAAATATTGTTGGCATTGATGCGGCAATCTTCATGCACCCGACAATATGGAAAGCAAGCGGCCACGTTGATAATTTCAGCGACCCGATGATTGATAACAAAGACAGCAAGAAACGCTATCGCGTAGATCATTTAATTGAAGCGCATGCCGAGAAATTGGCAATGGAAGGCAAAAAGGAAGAAGAATATGCATTGCTGAAAACCATGGATGAATTGCTTGCAAAAGAAGATTATGCAGGTTTAAAACAATTGATCGAGGATAATAAAATTACCTGCTCGGTTAGCGAAACCAGCAACTGGACAGATATTCGCCAGTTCAATTTGATGTTCTCCACGCAAATTGGTGCTGTTGCCGGTGAAGCTGAAACAATTTATTTAAGGCCTGAAACCGCGCAGGGGATCTTCGTGAATTTTCTGAATGTTCAAAAAACTGCGAGGCTTAAAATTCCTTTTGGTATTGCACAGGTTGGAAAAGCTTTCAGAAATGAAATTGTAGCAAGGCAGTTTATTTTCAGGATGCGTGAGTTTGAGCAAATGGAAATGCAGTTTTTTATTCGTCCCGGCACACAAAAAGAATGGTATGAATTCTGGAAAGAAGAACGTTTGAAATGGCATTTAAGTTTAGGCATTCCGAAAGAAAAATATCAATATCATCCGCATACCAAACTGGCGCATTACGCAGATGCAGCGCTTGATATTGAATATGAATTCCCGATAGGATTTAAAGAAGTGGAAGGCATTCACTCAAGAACAGATTTTGACCTGAGCAGTCATCAAAAATACAGCGGCAAAAAACTTACTTACTTTGATAATGAAATCAACCAGCATTATGTTCCCTATGTTATAGAAACTTCGATAGGATTAGACAGGATGTTTTTGTTGATATTATCGCACAGCTATGATGAAGAAATCATAACCAAAGAAGACGGAAGCAAAGATAGCCGCGTGGTAATGCACATTCCGGAAAAATTAGCGCCGATAAAGCTGGCTGTTCTACCTTTGGTAAAAAAAGACGGTTTACCGGAAATTGCCAGAAGTATAATTGCAGGGTGTAAACCGTATTTTAAATGTTTTTATGAAGAAAAAGATGCGATAGGGAAACGCTACAGAAGACAGGATGCAATCGGAACTCCATTTTGTGTTACGGTTGATCACCAAACTAAAGAAGATAATACCGTTACCTTACGATACAGAGATTCAATGGAACAGGAAAGAATTCATATAGATGCAATAAAAGACAAGCTCTTACTGCGTTTATTATTTTAACTTAAAAAACATACGTTAGTTTTTAGGTAAACTTATATTTAAATATTACGTATTATAATTAAACTCTTTTACTATACCATAACCTATAACAATGATTACACCTCTATCAGTGAGTTTTTTATCGTGGCCTGTTGAAGCAGGAGTTGCAATTGGCGCGTTTGCTTTGGGCTTTCTTTTTAAAAGGGCTACGATTGCAAAACAGCGTAAAAGGATCTTAAACCTTGAAGATGAAATGCTTTCTAACCATGCAAGAATACTCGACCTCGAAAAAAAATTATCCGAAACAACTGCCGGTAAAAATGGAGTAATTCACGATTACGATCTTCTTTCTTCCCGCAAATCTGACAGGGAAAAAAAAATTTCCTAACCATATAATTCAAGGTGAATGCTTTTCTTATCATAGCCCATTGCTATAATATTTTGCTTTGCATCATCTATCATATTTTTCCATCCGCATAAATAAAAATGCGCACCGGGTTTTTCACTGCCAAGAATATTTTGATAGATAGCATGTACATATCCATGCTGAATAGCTTCATTTTCTTTATTTTCTCTTGAATAGGTTGGTATATAATGAAAATTGCTGACCTGACTGGTTAACTCCTTTAATTCTTCACCATATAAACTATCGCATAATTTTCTGCAACCAAAAATGAGATAGATATTCTTATGTTCAACATTGTGCAGTTTGATATAATGCATCATTGAGCGAAAAGGCGCAATTCCTGTTCCGGTACAAATAAAGAATAGGTCTTTATCAATTATTTCAGGCAAAGTGAAAACGCCTTGCGGGCCACGTAACGGAACTTCTGTTCCAACTTCAACACTATTAAATAAATAATGTGTACCAAGGCCTCCTTCCAGCAAAACAATTACAAGCTCAATAACATTCGTCCCGTTTGGATGTGATGCAATGGAATAACTTCTCCAGCGTTTATTCGGTTTATCAGCAATGGGAAGATCAAGTGTTACAAATTGCCCGGGTTTAAAATCAAATGTTGAAAGCTCCGGTATCTCGATCCAGAAACGCCAGGTAGCTTCAGTAATTTTTTCAATTTTTGTAAACTTACCTGTTCTCCAAGGCTCTGGCATTGCAAAAATTTTTTAGTAAGATACAAATTTAAAGTTTCAAAGAGGCTATGGAATTACTCTATCCAGAATTGCCGCAATCGATTTGCCATGCAATTCTGCCTCTGATTCTGCTGTATAATGAATATTATCCTTGCCCACTGGCCAGTTATCACCATCGATTAAATAAGCATTATGGTAAGTTTTCGCAATATCCCCCTGTGCCTGTCTTATCATATCTGAATAGGGATAAACGTTTCGTGTTCTTGTAATTATTACACGCATATTATTTACAAAAGAATCAGTGGCATATAAATCTCTTTTAAAACTATTTAATAAGTCAGTGAGGTTTTTTTCATAAACTTTTGCAGCAGATGATTCATGGGCATCGGTTTCACCCTGGCACCACACAAATGCTGCGATGTAAGGTTTATAGCCTGCCTGTTTAAACGCTGCAATAGAAGGCTTCGCCCAATCATTAATAAGAATTTGATAATGCGCTAATGTGGCATTTGAATTTACCTGCCAATATCCATTTGAATCAGGATTACCTATCTGCGAAAGTTTCGATCCGCCATAAGCATATTTTACAATGGCTACCTTATGGCCATTCTGCGTTAAGTAATAAGCAAGGCCGGTTTCAGGGCCAAAATAAATTTTTGGGCTACGCCAATTATTGTTCACACCATATTGCAAAGCTTCAATATTGGCATTATTTACCGAATTATTTGTTGGCTTATAAAACACACTTGCATTTGAAATAGTTTGTTTAAAAATTTCAGGCAATAATGAATCAACAGACACACCTTCCATATTGCTTTGGCCGCAAAGAAAAATAACCGGCAAATATGATGAGTCGGGATGTTGTAAATTATCTGTGTTATTGCCTGCTGAAGTTGTTTCTTGCTTTGTACAGCTGTCAAAAAAAATTAAACAGAAAAGTAAACAAATGATTTTGATTTGCATTGCTTATAAATTAGCGACAGACATAAATACAAACATTTAATCTTTATACGAATCTAATGTTTTTTAATTGGCAGGACTTGAAATTATCATCAAACCAACAGATCTATAATCTAATATAATTTTTAGTTGGTTTAGTTGGTCGGATTTGCAATCCCGGCCTGGGAGCAACGGATTTATAATCCGCACAACTATCGATTTTTTTAAACAAAGCTGTTATAAAATATATTGAACAGCTGCTTTATTTATTTTTTAGCAATCGGCGTTGTAACTTCGCTGCGAGTTTATGAATTTGGGTGAATTACTGAAAAAGTACAAAGAACATCCCCGCCTTTTTTATTTGGCGGACAGGCTGACATTTGCCGATACGCAAAAAATCTTTCTTAAAAACTTACAGGGCAGCAGTACAGAATTTGTTTTAGCAGCGTTGTTTTCTACCTATCAAAATGATAAAGCCAACAACGCTTCAACGCATCTTGTTATTTTAAATGATGCGGAAGAAGCAGCATATTTTCACAACACGCTTGAGAATCTTACACAGGCTTTGAACCTTTTTTATTTTCCCTCATCATTCAAAAACAAAAAAGATTTCAAACACTTAAACAGCAGCCATGTAATGTTGCGCACGGAAGCGCTTACAAAACTTTCTGTTATGTCGTCAGGCGTTATTATTACTTATCCTGAAGCGTTGTTTGAAAAAGTAGTGCTGTCAAAAACTTTAAGCAGTAATATCATTCACATAAAAACAAATGATACACTTAATCTTGACAACCTGCTTGAATTATTTGTGATGTATGGTTTTGAGCGGACAGATTTTGTTTATCAACCGGGTCAGTTTGCATTACGCGGAGGTATTCTTGATATCTATTCTTTTGGCAATGAAAAACCTTATCGTGTTGAGTTGTTTGGAAATGATGTTGACAGCATAAGAATTTTCGATCCGGAAACACAGTTAAGCGAGAGAAAACTATTGCAGGTTTCTATCATTCCGAATATTGAAACACAGTTTGAAAGCGATGAAAAAATTTCGTTGCTTGAATTTTTGACTGAACATACTGTTGTTTGGATAAAAGATTGGGATGTAATTAAAGAAATGATCAATGAACAGGAAGAGCATTTAGGTGATTTCATCGAATATAAGAAAACAACTACTTTAAGCGATGAAGACAACGAAGATGAAACAACAATTTTGAAAACTGTTCAGTTAAAAGATTTTGTTCCTGCATCAACTATTGAAAGGCAGATCAACGAGCATCATTTGGTTGAGTTTGGCTATAAACCACATCTTTCAAATTTTGAAATTGAATTAAATACAAAACCACAGCCAGCATTTAACCGTCAGTTTGATCTATTAATAAAAGATTTAAAGTTGCATGAAAGCAAAGGTTATACTTTATACATTTTTGCAGAGCAGGCAAAGCAGTTGGAAAGGTTGAATACAATTTTTAATGATCTTAATACAGAAATTCAGTTCACGCCTATTGCAACATCTATTCATGAAGGTTTTATTGATGAAGACATAAAAGTTGTTTGTTACACTGACCATCAAATATTCCAGCGTTATCATAAGTATCGTGTTAAACAGGCTTATAATAAAAATAAAGCGATCACGCTTCGCACATTAAAAGAGTTACAGCCAGGCGATTTTGTTACGCATATTGACCATGGTGTTGGCAAGTATAGTGGTTTGCAAAAAATTGAAGTAAATGGCATGCTGCAGGAAGCAGTAAGAATTATTTATAAAGACAGTGATATTTTATACGTGAATATTAACTCGCTGCATAAAATATCAAAGTTCACCGGCAAAGAAGGTACTGCACCAAAGATTAACAAACTCGGCAGTGATGTCTGGAATAAACTGAAAGAAAAAACCAAAACCAAGGTTAAAGAAATTGCTTTCGATTTAATTAAGCTGTATGCGCAACGAAAGGCGCAGCAAGGTTTTGCGCATACGCCGGATAATTACATGCAGACAGAACTGGAAGCATCCTTTATTTACGAAGACACACCTGACCAGGGTAAAGCAACTGAAGATGTAAAGAAAGATATGGAAAGTGCTTCGCCGATGGATCGTTTGGTTTGCGGCGATGTTGGCTTTGGTAAAACAGAAATTGCAATCCGCGCAGCATTTAAAACCTGTGTTGATGGCAAACAGGCTGCAGTGTTAGTTCCTACAACCATTCTTGCATTCCAGCATTATAAAACATTCAGCGAACGCTTAAAAGATTTTCCTGTCACAATAGATTATATCAATCGCTTTAAATCATCTAAAGAGAAAAAGGAAACACTTAAAAAAGTTCAGGAAGGAAAGGTTGATATAATTATAGGCACGCATGGTTTGCTTGCAGACAGCGTTAAGTTTAAAGACCTTGGTTTAATGATAATTGATGAAGAGCAAAAGTTTGGTGTTGCACATAAAGAGAAATTAAAAACATTAAAAGCAACCGTTGATTGTTTAACCTTAACCGCAACGCCTATTCCGCGCACATTACACTTTAGTTTAATGGGCGCGAGAGATCTAAGCATCATCAATACGCCGCCGCCAAACAGGCAACCTATACAAACAGAAGTTGCGGTGTTTAATGAAGATGCCATCCGCGATGCGATCTATTATGAAACGGAACGCGGCGGGCAGGTTTTCTTTATACATAACCGTGTATTGGGTTTGGCTGAAATGAGTGCATTGATACAAAGCCTTTGTCCTGATCTTAGCATTACATACGCGCATGGGCAAATGGAAGGCAATGAACTGGAAGAACGTTTGCTTGATTTTATTGATAGAAAATATGATGTGTTTGTTTCAACCAATATTGTTGAAAGTGGTGTTGATATTCCGACCGTGAATACCATTATTATTAATAATGCACATCAGTTTGGGTTGAGCGATCTGCATCAATTGCGCGGGCGTGTTGGGCGCAGTAATAAAAAAGCATTCTGTTATTTGTTTGCACCGCCGATGAGCACATTGCCTGCCGATTCAAGAAAACGTTTACAAACATTGGAACAGTTCAGCGAATTGGGAAGTGGTTTTCAAATTGCCATGCGAGATTTGGATATTCGCGGTGCAGGAAATTTATTAGGTGGCGAACAAACGGGTTTCATGGCTGATATTGGTTTTGAAACTTATCAGAAAATTTTGGATGAAGCTATTCGTGAATTAAAGCGCACTTCATTCAAAGATGTGTTTAAAGAAGAGATAAGTAAGCAGGATGATTTTGTTAGTGATTGTACAATTGACACTGATCTTGAAATTTTAATCCCTGATAATTATGTTGAAAGTATAACCGAACGTTTATCGTTGTATACAAGATTAGATAATTGTGAGAACGAAAAAGAGTTGCAGGATTTTGAAAAGGAATTAATAGATCGGTTCGGTCCAATACCCAACGAAGTAAAAGATTTAATTACAACAGTTCGTTGCCGCCGCGCTGCTGTTGATCTTGGTTTTGAAAAAATGACCTTAAAAGATAAAACACTGCGTTGCTATTTCATTAATAAAAACGACTCTCCTTATTTTGAAAGTGATGTATTTAAAAACATTATGCTGTACCTGCAAACAGCAACGAACAAAGCAAGGTTAAAACAGGTTGGCAAAAACTTTTTGCTTGTTGTGAATGATGTGAATGATATGAACGTGATGCTTGTATTTTTACAACGTATGCATGATGCTGTTGCAAAGAAAACTGAACTAACAGAAGCTTAATTGCTGCCATAAAAAACTGCAGTACAAGGGAGTGACACAACCGTGCTCAATTGAAGTTAATTTGCCGGTCACCTAAAAGCAAAAATTATATAAGTGCTTATACAATTTTATTAATTCGTACTGGAACTCAAACATTGAAAAGGCTGTTATTGAACAGCAACCTGCACCGTCATGTCGAGAAAACATACGGTTGCACCGCAACCAAAAGAGAAGTGACGCGGTTATCGGTCAGACGGCTCCAGCCGTTATACCGTTCTAAGCTTCAAAACGTCATTGGCAACGATAGTGAGACATCTCCCGAATTTGTAGCGAATTACAATTTGCGTAGAAATATTTTTAAAGACAATAACTTAATTCAACATTAAAAAACTTTAAGAGATTTCTCCTCGCGTCGAAATGACGTGCAAAGAGGTTGTACTTCTTCAACCAGCCTGAATTTCATGTCATACTATTTTAAATTAATCTGTGTGCTAATTTAAAAATGTACGTTCCAGGTTACAGCAGGGATAATAGGAAACAACGAAACCTGCTTTGCGGTTATAGCTAAACTTCCGTCTGCAACATTGCCGGTTTGATCAAAATAATAGAAATAAGGATTTTGCCTGCTGTATAAATTGTAAATACTAAACACCCAGCTATCTGTGTATTTTCTTGGCTTTTTATGTACAGGTGTATATGTTGCCGCAACATCAAGACGATGATAAGGTTTCATGCGGTAAGCATTGATGCTGCTATATTCCTGCGTAAGCACACCATCAACAAAATAAAAACGCTCAGGCAAAGAGATAGCATTGCCTGTTCCGAACACAAACGTTGAAGACACTTTCCATTTCTTTGTTATTTCATACATGCCCACAACAGAAAGATCATGGCGGCGATCGTATTTACTCGGATATTTATTGCCGTCATTCAGATCAGGAAATTTTCGCCACGACCATGAAAGTGTATAACCAATCCAACCTGTTAATCTTCCTTTTACTTTATTAATGAATAATTCACTTCCATAACTCCATCCTTTTCCAAACACAAAACTTTCTTCAGGATCTGAAAGATCAGGCGTATACCCATTTTTGTATTCTATCTGGTTCTTCATGGTTTTGTAATACAACTCCAGCGAAGTTTCAAACATATTATTCGAAAAATTTCTGAAATAGCCTGCTGCATATAAAATGCCATCCTGTGGCTTTACACGATAAGTAGAAGGAACCCAGATATCTGTTGGCAAAGTAGTGCCCGCACTGCTTACAAGATGTATGTATTGCAGGTTTCTTGTAGCAGATGCTTTAATGGAACTGTTATCATCCAATGCATAACGAACGGTAATGCGTGGCTCAAAACCTCCGTACGTTTTAACCACCTGGCCGTTACCGTAAGCGGTGCTGTCGAGTTTATTTCCGTTTGCGTCAGTTGCATATTTCGTATATGGGCCAACCTGCTGAAAAGCGCTGTAACGTATGCCGTAATTTATTTTTATGCGGTGCGTAACATCCCAATCATCCTGTATATAAATGCCATATTCGTTAGCATATTTTTTTTGTGTATTGGCAGGATGAAAAACAACAGAGTCCTGGCTGCCACTTGCAACGCTCGGATAAAAAGTATGGTAAGTATATTGAGCGCCGAACTTTACTTTATGCGACGTGGATGCGAAGTAATCAATATCCGCTTTTGCATTCCAGTCTTTAATGCCTGATGAAAGCCCGAAATTGAAATTATCCTGTGTGCCTAAAAAATCAAACTTGTAATCGTTATAAATTAATGATACGTTTGAAAATAATTTTTTGCTGAAACTATGATTCCATCGGAATGTTGCGGTTGCATTACCCCATGGAATACTTGTACTGAATGAACGGCGCTTGTTATTAAAATCAAATTTATCCCTGCCGAAATACCCGCTTAAATACAAATGATCATTATTGGAAACCTGGTAATTCATCTTTGCATTCAGGTCATAGAAATAATAACCTGAACCGGAGAAGCTGCTACTCTTTGGCACAAATGGTTTTATTAAAAGATCGATGTATGTCCTTCTTGCAGAAATAATATAAGAAGCCTTATTCTTCACAATCGGCCCTTGTATAGAAAACCGCGAAGCGATCAAACCAATGCCTGCATCAACTTCTGTTTTATTTACGTTGCCTTCTTTCATGGCAATATCAATTACAGAAGATAAACGGCCGCCATATTGCGGCGGCATCCCGCCTTTTATAAGCGTAAGGTTTTTTACTGCATCTGAATTAAACACAGAGAAGAAACCAAACAAATGCCCGGTGTTATATACAACCGCTTCATCCAATAAAATTAAATTCTGATCAGGGCCACCGCCGCGCACATAAAAACCGCTGTTGCCTTCACCTGCATTGCGCACACCGGGCAATAACTGCAATGTTTTTAAGATGTCTGTTTCACCCATAAATGAAGGCAAAGATTTTACAGTGGCGATGCTTAAATCAATCTGCCCCATTTGCGCGCTCTTTACATTGTTCAATCTTTTTTGTGATGAGGTTACCACAACATCCTGAATGGTTGAAGAAATGGGCAGCAGCAAAATATCCTGTGCCACATCTTTGTTGAGATCAACATCAATTATTTTAGATTCATAACCGATATAAGAAAATATCAGCTTATAACTTCCTTCAGAAAGTGTTATAGAAAAATAACCATATTGATTTGTAGTTACGCCGCGCGATTCATTGTTAACGATAACACTTGCGTTGATGAGTGTTTCGCCACTTAAAGAATCTTTTACATAACCTTTCCATGTAAACTTTTGCTGTGCCATCAGCGGCAATGCACATGCAAAAAAAATAAAGATTAAAATGCAGCGCACATACATCATTGCCTGTTATTGATTGAGTCTTCTACAATTCCGCACTCAAGCATTGCGTTTTTATATTTAGGATGATATTTTCCGAAATAGGGATTATCAATTGTTATTGTTTCTGAAAGCCACCAGCCTTCTTTGCTTCCTTCAAAAGCCATCGGGCATTTTTTGTGATAGATCACAGCTTTATCATAGCCTGTAATTTTAATCAAATGATATAAGCTTTCAGACACTGTATAAAAAAATCTTCGTTTATCATTGATAGAATCAACGTTGATTAAAGTTTGCAAACCATCTGCAGCATTTTGCGCAATGCTTGTTGCACGTGTTGCACTGTCTTCATCTTTCAATTGTTCGTAAGGAACACTTATCAAAGCCAATTGTAATGTAGTTGCATATTTATCGGCAGCAGTTGTATCCCAGTTTATAAAAGCATTGCGCAGGCTGTCGTAATTCAACAACATGCTGTCGAATGCTATATTAAAAGAATCTGTGTTTTTGCTGGTGAAAGTTTTTCCTGTTGCAACATTATTTACAGGCGAACTGTTGTTACACGCTGCAACAATAAAGGTTAAGCTTAAAAAAATTATGACAGTTCTGAACGCTATCATTAATAAAAGTTTTTGCAAATTAAACTGTAAACGGTTTGATGCAACACTACTCAAAAAATGTTTAACAAATATTGATGCGCATTGTTGTATTCAATACATAAAAAAAGAGCAGGCTGAAATACATCAACCTGCTCACACATCAACCAATCTATCTGCTTTCCTCTATTTATCCCAAAACAGTTTAGGTGCATACAACGTTGCCTGTGGCGTGTTTGCTCCATTCAATGAATATTCTGTTTGAGGATACAAAAACCGGCGGGGAACTCCATTCGTACCTGCCGTTGGGGTTAATTGCGGGCTATTCGTTCTGCGCCATAAAGTAAATACTTCCGGATTCATATACAACGCAATATATTCCTGTGTTGATACAGCTGCAATAGCATCACTTACACTTGCAGGTAAAGTACCATTTGCAGTTATGTATGTATTGATATCAGCATCGCTGATGCCCAGCTTTTGCATACTTGCTGTTATACCGTTCTGATAATAGGATTGAGCAGTAGCAATATTTCCGGAAGACCTTAACGTTGCTTCAGCTTTAAGAAATTCCATTTCTTCATACATGATGAATTCAACATGGCCGTTTATATTACCATAATAATTACCAACGCCTACTTCACCTACATCAGAATAAGTTGGATCTGCAGTAAGGCCAAGCCTTGGATCATTTAAGCCGGTAAGCAGATCAACATACGTTCCTGAACCATAATCTATGTCAGCTCTTTGTTCGTTAAACTGATAGATCGGGTTTGAAAATGTTTCAGTAGTACCAAATACAAATTGTGCGCTTTCTGATTGATCAGCCATTGCCAGGTTTGCTTCAGCTAAAGCCTGCGAAGCCATTGTAGCATTGTCTTTACTTTGATGTATATAGATCCTTGCTTTAATAGCATGCGCAAATTTTATCCATAATGAAGGATCGCCACCAAAGATCATATCATCGGTAGTCGGTGTTTGCCCGCCTGTGCTTGTGCTGCCTAATTGTGCAATACCAACATTCAACAAACTTATTATGGTATCGTACAATGCATCCTGTTTATCATAACCCGGATGATTTTGTGCATCACCCTGCAACGCTTCTGAATAAGGAACATCGCCCCATTCATCTACCAGCATTTGCAGGCTGTAAGCCATAATAACCCTGCCTATGCCGCTGTATATATTATCGCCCACAGCATCTGCTTTGTTTAAAAGATCTTTATTATTTCCAAGTACAGAAGTGTACATATTGCCCCATGGTGTATCAAAGTCTGTTGATGTAAACACATATACATAATATGCTGCAGACTGGCGCGAAAAACCAAAGCATTGTTGCGTTAATAATCCTGTGTAACGCGCGATGTCTCCCCCTTGTATATAAGCAAGGCTTGTTTCAACGCCCGGCAAAAGATTTCCCGGTGTAACGGTAGAAGGTGCATTAGGATTATTGTTAGCGCCGGTAAAAGCATCCTTTGAACAGGATGCCTGCGATAATACAATCATCAGCGCTACGTATGGATAGATTTTTTTTACTAAATATTTCATGAGTTACATTTTAGATGTTTCGTGATTGAATGTGCCCAACATAATTTTTGCTTACATAGTTTGATCAACCGAATCGTTTATTGCAAACTGATGTTTAAGCGAACGCCATAACTTTTTGCACCTGGATTATTGAAGTAATCAAGCCCCTGTCCATTTGCAGGGCCAGCCAAACTTGTTTCAGGATCAACACCTGTATAATTTGTATGAAGAATTATATTGTTGGCGAAAAAAGTAACGCCCAGGCTGCTGAAAGTTTTGCCCAGCATTGATTTTGGAAATGAATACCCAATGCTTGCTTCACGCAGTTTTACAAAAGAGCCGTCTTCAACATCAGGTTCTGACGGGCCTATAAAACTGCTGCCAATGTTCTGCCAGTAATATTGATCATATGTTGTGGCTATTGTATTACTTGCACCCGGCCCTGCAACTTCATTGTGGTTTGCATCATAATGTACAATCTCACCGTTTGCATTTAAATGTCCTTCCATACCAGGGAATGTAACTGCAGTTCCCCTGTTGGCTGTTTCTTTTGATGTACCAAAATATGACATTGCACCTCTTGTTCCGTTCCATATATCGCCACCTTTTCTTACATCAATCTGGAAACCTAACGTTATGCCTTTATAAGTAAGGTTATTGATAACAGAACCTATCCAGTCAGGATTTATATCTCCGATAATAGCATTTTGTGTTGCAGTAATTGGCTTGCCATAACCAGGATCGGTTGTATTATCGTTTATTAACAACGGGCCACCAGGAAGATCATTGGGGTTCTTAAGTGTTTGTTCATTGGCACGTACATAAACGCTTCCGTAGATCTGGCCAAAAGGCTTGCCGGCAAATGCATCAACTTCCCCGTTTTGAAAACCTGCGATCAATAATTTATCTACACCCGGTGCCAGTTCTTTAACCAGGTTTTTATTGGTTGACCAGTTGAAATTAAGGTTCCATGTAAAATCTTTTGTTCTTACAGGTACTGTGTTTAAAGTTAGCTCAACACCACTGTTGGTAATTACACCTGCATTGAACAACTTGGATGCAAAACCTGTTGAATAAGCTAATGGTACAGTAAGGATAGCATCGTTTGTTTTTGAATAATAATACGTGCCGCTTAAGTTTATCCTGTTCTTCAGAAAGCCAAGATCCAGGCCCGCTTCATACGAATCTGTTTTTTCAGGCTTCAGATCAGGATTGCCGATAGTTGAAATAGTAGATGTTATCTGGTATGATCCGATAGGAACGCCATTTGAGTTTACAGGAAAGAAATCACCCGGCGTAAAACCATCAGCTATTAATGACGGGGAATAGTATGTCTGCAAACCTTGTATCGGTGCATCTTTACCAACCTGTGCATAAGATGCTCTCACTTTACCAAATGATAAAATACTGGAATTTTTGAATGAAGGCAATTCAGTAAATACCCACGTTAAGCCTGCTGAAGGATAAAAGAAATTACGGTTGTCAACAGGTAATGAAGATGAAGTTTCTCTTCTGCCTGTAACATCAAGAAATAGCATGTTGCGATAAGATAACTGTGCATCGCCATAATAAGCCATCGTACGTTTTTGTCCGTCAGCTTCGAGCGAAACATAAGAAAGTGCATTAGAGATATCGAAGAATGTAGGAACGATCAATCCATCACCAATAACAGTGCGTGAATGTGTGTGATCATAAAAATAATTATAACCAACAAGTAAGCTTCCGGTAAGATCGCTGCTGAAATCTTTTTTAAGATTTACAGTAAGGTCTGAATTATACTGGTTATTATAGTAACCATTGATGATGCCTTTACCTGCAGGAAATGCATTTGAATTTATGTCGTAGAAATTTTTTGCATCCTGGCTGTACACATCACCACCAAAACGCCAGGTTGCAGATATCCAGTCGGCAAACTGGTAAGTTGTCTGGAAGTTTCCTATCACACGGTTTAAAAGTTCAGTGAATGGATTACGGTTCACCGTCCAGTAAGGATTATCATAACTGGCGCCGCCACCACGATAGTTTCTTTGTTGTCCTGTTTCTTCAATTACATAAGAACGCTCATCATTTGCAGGATCACTTAATCCAAAAGAGTTATCAAATGTTGGTGGTGTTCTCAGCAAGCCTAACATAATACCTGAAGTATTTGAGCCTTGCTGCACTTTATCATTCGCAGAATTTATATAGGTCATAGAACCGGATGCAGTAAGCTTATCACTTAGTTTGGCCTGGCCTGTTAAAGAAAAAGTGGTTTTGTTGTATTGGGTTTTTGGAACAATTCCTGTTTGATGCACATTGCCTAGCGAAGCCCTGAAACTTGTGTTTGCAGAACCGCCGGTAACAGCAACATTATTGTTCATTAAAAACCCTGTTTGAAAGAAATTATAACGGTCATAAGGTGTAACAGGAATCTTTGCATCAGGACTTGACTTACCTACAATATTCCCATGCGGATCCCAAATGTTTGCATCGCCATCCCAAAACAAAGTATCAATAGCAGGGCCCCATGTTGTTCTGCGTGCAGCGCCACCTGTTGGACCTGCATAAATATTATTGGAACCTTGCGCATAAGTATCCTGCAGATCTGGTAATTTATTTTCCTGGCTCCAGCCAAAAGAAGAATTAACATCAACACGCATTTTCTGCGCTCCTAAATTCCCTTTTTTAGTAGTGATGATAAGTGCTCCGCTCGCTGCTTTAATACCCCATAAAGCTGTTGCAGCAGGGCCTTTCAAAATGCTGATTGATTCAATATCATTTGGGTTAAGATCAATGCCTCTGTTGGTGGGCTGCGTACCTCCGCTTAAATTGGCGTTGGCGCCACTCACATTTGGCGTTGCAGATGTTGGATCATAATTATTAATAGAGTTATCGATCGGTATTCCGTCAACAACCATTAAAGGCTGATTGTCCCCGGTAATGGAAGTAACACCCCGTAAACGAATATAAGTTCCTGCACCCGGATCTCCTGCACTGTTGATCACAGTTAAGCCCGATGCTTTTCCCTGTAATTCGCTGAGTGGATTACCGGTTCCTGATTTATTTAATTCATCGCTGCCAACAGTTTGCGCAGCATACGTAAGCGATCGCTTTTCTCTTTTAACACCTAACGCCGTAACCACAACTTCATTCAAAGTTTGATCTGCAGTAACAAGGTGTATTGTAACGGCTGAAGAGCCGCTGATCGCCACTTCCTGCGGCGCATAATTCAAAGCTGAAATAACAAGTGTCTGGCCTGTTGATACCGGAATTGTAAAATTGCCTTTATCATCAGCACGCGTTCCTGATTTGGAATTTTTTATGCTGACTGAAGCGTATGGAACAGGATTGCCTTTATCGTCCAATACAGTTCCTGTAACAGGTGCCTGTGCTGTTGCTGCGAGTGAAATAGCGAGCGCACAAACAAGTGTGAGTAGTTTATTAATGCTCATGCAATAATTTTTAATAGTGATTGTGTAATGGAATACAGAGAGCCTTTTGAAATGACAGGCATTGAAATAATAATGCTGTTACAGTTGTTAAGGAAAAAGACTTAAGTGGGATTTTTTCGGAACGAAACAAGAAAAACAACTACCGAAATTTTTTTAAAAAGTTTCAGTTGATTTTAAATGAAGATAACTGCATACAAAAAACAATTATCTACTAACAAACAGTAGTGAATGATCAAGAGTTAAAACATTATGATGATAAATGGTCAGACGCATGAAAGCGTCAGACCGATAACATACCAAATCATTCTAATTACACAACACTTTAAGATTATAACCTCTTCAATAAAATAATATAAGTAGGAAAATGATCGCTGTAACCGCCGCGATAAATATTACCATCCCAGGTGCGCATAGGGTAACCTTTATACTTGCCAATATTTTCAACCATGAATTCTTTGTTGAAGATATGCGCCTGGTAAAAGAAATAACCGTTTTGATTTTTATCCAGCCATGTTGAACTGATAATGATCTGGTCAAACAAACCCCATGCATCATTATAAGCAAGCGTGCCGATTCCTTTTTTATACATATTGATCCATGGATTGTATAAGCCACCGGGTTGTACATCATTGATATTTCCTTTTGCATTCAGCACTTTGGTAACACTTAGCGAAACAGGATCGTCATTCAGATCACCCATAACAATGATCTTTGCATTCGCATTATATTTTTCAATTGAATCAATAGCGATCTTATCAACTTCAGCAGCGGCTGCACGGCCGGGTTCACTGCGTTGCTCGCCTCCTACCCTGCTTGGCCAGTGATTTACAAATACGTGAATAGTATCACCATTTAAAACTCCTTTAACCCATAAAACATCTCTTGTAAAATACGACGACTTGCTGCCGCTTGGTAAATGCACAAATAATTTTTTACTGTTGATGACCGTAAAATATTTTGGATTGTATAACAACGCAACATCAACACCGCGTATATCTTTTGAATCGTAATGCACGAAATTGTAATTACGATTTTTCAATAACGGGTGATGAATAAGATCATTCAGCACTGTATCATTTTCTATTTCAGCAACACCGATCATTGCGATGCCATCAGCATTTATATCTGTTCCTATCTGTGAAATAACAGTGGCAAGATGTTCAACCTTTGTATTATATACTTTGCTGTTATAATTCTTTACGCCGTTCGGCAAAAAATCTTCATCATTAATATTTGGATTATCAACGGTGTCATAAAAATTTTCAAGATTATAAAACGCAACCACAGCAACTTTATATTGCTTTGATTGTGCAGCAACATGTATAATAAAAGCAAGTGAAATAAGTAACAGCAGCAGTTTTCTTTTCATGGTAAAAGGTTCAGAGATCATTCAAAAAAGTAAAGGATCAATGAATTAAAGTTATGTTTTAATAAGAAATAAAAAATTGCTTTATGCAAAAAAATGCAGCAGTTGCTTTAGGCTTTTTTGTTATATTGCTATAACCTGCCGATATCTCCATATTAATTAAAATTACTGCTGAAAAAACTGCTACTCGTGCGAGACCTTACAGAGACCTTATAGAGACATTATAGAGACCTTATAGAGACTCTACTTCCTGCCAAAGCGCTGATAACTGGCAGGCAAACCCCACTTAAACCCTACCTATAGCAATTCAGACCTGGTAGAGTTATGACACGATTACATACCCATCCTTATACAATAATTATATCAAAGCTTAAGCTTCTCATAACTTAAAATATTAATCTGTCTTGCTTCAGCCTGAATTTCTTTCCTTCAATTTTATGTATTAGTTTACATGCATGAGCAAGCAAACAAACAGCGCTTTAAAAAAAGTGCTGAAGCCTGTGCATTTATGGGCTTTGGCTGTTGGTCTTGTAATCTCCGGTGAATATTTTGGCTGGAATTATGGCTGGAGTGTTGCAGGTACAATGGGCTTTCTCATCGCAACACTTATCATCACTGTTCTGTACATTACTTTTATTTTCAGCTTTACTGAATTAACTACAAGCATTCCGCAAGCCGGCGGTCCTTTTGATTATGCACTAAAAGCATTCGGGCCAACGGGTGGTTTAATTGCAGGTTATGCAACGCTGATAGAGTTTGTTTTTGCGCCCCCCGCCATTGCATTTGCATTGGGCAGCTATGTTCATTTTTTGCATAACGGCATTCCGGTTATGTATACTGCTGTTGCATGTTATATTATTTTTACCATTATCAATTTATCAGGTATAAAAGAATCTGCAGTATTCAATCTTATCGTGACCATACTTGCAGTGATTGAACTTTTAGTTTTCATCGGCATTGTTTCGCCTGCATTCAAAACAGAAAATTTTATGCAGAATAATTTGCCTTTTGGTTATGCAGGAATTTTCGCAGCCATACCTTTTGCAATATGGTTTTATTTAGGCATTGAAGGTGTGGCAATGGTTGCAGAAGAAGTAACAGAGCCCAGGCGCAATATTCCCAAAGGTTATATTGCCGGCATTGCAACATTAGTGTTGCTTGCATTGGCGGTGATGATTTTTTCCGGCGGCGTTGGCAACTGGAAAAGTCTAAGCACGATCGATTATCCCTTGCCTGCATCTATAAGCATGGTGCTTGGACAAACAAATAGCTGGACAAAAATTTTTGCAGGCATTGGTTTGTTTGGTTTGATTGCTTCTTTTCACAGTTTAATAATTGGTTATTCAAGGCAAATATTTGCTTTATCAAGAAGTGGGTTTTTGCCAGGATTTTTAAGCAGTGTGAATGCAAAATTTCAAACGCCGCATTGGGCATTAATTGCAGGAATGCTTGTTGGCCTGTTATCATTGTTCACCGGCACAACGGATAAAGTGATCATCATTTCTGCATTGGGCGCAGTAGTGATGTATTGTATCAGTATGATAAGTTTATTCAAATTAAGAAAGCAACCAACACACCAGCCTTCATTCAAAACACCTTTGTATCCATGGTTTCCGGCAATTGCATTATTGCTTTCTATCGTTTCATTGATTGCAATCATTTACTATAATTTCTTATTGAGCATTATATTTTTCGCAGGATTGGTTGTAGCATTTATTATGTTCAGGTTGTTTAATAAAAACAGTGCAACTTTAAATAACTCCCTTTAAGATTGGGACGGTCATGTATAAATATTCTGTACATAATCATACTTACCATTTCAATGATCTTAAAACATTGATGGCAAAAGCTACGCCATTCAGAAGCGGCGATGCGCTCGCCGGTTTAATTGCTGACAGTTATGAAGAAAGAGTGGCCGCGCAAATTTGCCTGGCTGATGTTCCTCTAAAGAACTTTTTGAGTGAAGCAACCATTCCGTATGAAACAGATGAAATAACAAGGCTGATAATTGATACACATGATGCAGTTAATTTTAAATATATAAGCGCTTATACAATTGGCGAATTAAGAGATTGGTTATTGAGTGATGATGCACATACAACATTGTTACAACAATTACAGTTTGCATTTACGCCTGAAATGATTGCTGCAGTAAGCAAGATCATGCGCAACCAGGATTTGATTCTTGTTGCCCAAAAATGTGAAGTAGTAACACGTTTCAGAAATACGATCGGGTTAAAAGGAAGATTTGCAGCGCGGCTTCAACCCAATCATCCGACTGATGATCCCAAAGGCATTGCAGCCAGCATAATTGATGGTTTATTGTTAGGAAGCGGCGATGCAGTCATAGGTATTAATCCTGCAACAGATAATCCTGCACAAGCGCATTTGTTGTTGCACATGATGAATGAACTGATCCATAAATTTTCTATTCCAACGCAGGCATGCGTGCTATCTCATATAACTACAACACTTGATCTTATAAACAAAGACGCACCGGTTGATCTCGTATTTCAATCCATCGGCGGAACAGAAAAAACAAACAAAAGTTTTGGTATTAATCTTTCTATGTTGAATGAAGCATATGAAGCTTCTTTATCATTACAACGCGGAACTGTTGGTAATAATGTTATGTATTTTGAAACAGGCCAGGGTTCATCATTATCAGCCAATGCGCATCATGGTGTTGACCAGCAAACCTGTGAAGCAAGAGCATACGCGGTTGCGAGACATTTCAAACCGCACCTGGTAAATTCCGTTGTTGGTTTTATCGGCCCTGAATATTTGTATGATGGCAAGCAAATAACACGCGCTGCATTGGAAGATCATTTTTGCGGCAAGCTGTTGGGCCTGCCTATGGGCGTTGATGTTTGTTACACCAATCATGCAGAAGCAGACCAGGATGATATTGATAATCTTTTACTCTTACTTGGCATTGCAGGATGCAATTTTATTATGGGTGTTCCCGGTGCAGATGATATTATGCTCAACTATCAGTCAACCTCTTTTCACGATGCATTGTTTGTGCGCAAAGCGCTTGGCTTAAAACCTGCTCCCGAATTTGAAAGCTGGCTACTGCAGCAAGGCCTTGCCGATGATGACGGAAATATGCTTCCGTCACTTACCTTGCAAAAACAATTGATGGAAAAGTTTTTATAACCAATGCATGCAGTCAAATAAAAATATTTCAGCATCGCAATCAATAAAAAAATATACACAGGCAAGAATTGCATTGGGCAAGAAAGGTGTTTCTGTTCCGGCAAAAGAAATGTTGCAATTCAAGATGGATCATGCACATGCAAGGGATGCTGTTTTTTCCTTGTTGGAAATTGATAAATTATCAAAAGAGCTGAAGTCATTTAACCTCCCCGTTTTTCTTTTAAAGAGTAAGGCAACAGATAAACATCTTTATTTAAAACGACCTGATCTTGGAAGAAAGCTTGATGAAAATTCGATAGAACAATTATCTGTTTTGAGAGATATGCAATATGATGTTTGTATTGCAATAACGGATGGCTTATCGGCAACGGCTATAAACAATCACGCAAAAAATATATTGGTAGCATTAATGCCTTTATTAAACAAAGCGAATATTAAAATTGCGCCTTTGTGTTTGATTGAAAGAGGAAGAGTTGCCATTGCAGATGAAGTATCCTCATGGATGAACGCTAAACTTTCTTTGATATTAATTGGTGAAAGGCCGGGTTTAAGTTCGCCTGATAGTTTGGGCGCGTACATAACCTATAATCCTTCTATCGGCTTGAAAGATGAACGCCGCAATTGTGTTTCCAATATAAGGCCTGAAGGTTTGAAATATAAAGAAGCAGCAAATAAAATTTTCTATCTCATTAAAGAAGCATTCAGGTTAAAGCTTTCAGGCGTTGAGTTGAAAGAAAATGATACAAATGCTTCACTAAACAACTGGCACATATAAATTGCTAAAGAATAAGGCTTGTAATAAAAACAATCTTCTTCCGCTTATTTTTGCAGACTAATTTTTTATTTGATGCCGCAACAACTGAGCAAAGAACAACTGATTGATATCGCAAAAGAATTTGGGACGCCGGTATACATCTATCACGCAGAAAAAATAGAAGAACAATTAAATGAACTGAACACAGCCTTTAAGAATTGTAAGGCTAAATTTTTTTATGCTGCAAAGGCATTAACCAATATTAATATTTTAAAGCTGCTGAACAGCTTGGGCGCCGGCATCGATTGTGTTAGCATCAACGAAGTGAAGCTTGCATTGAAAGCCGGTTTTACACCTGATAAAATTTTGTTTACGCCTAACTGTGTTGACTTTGAAGAAATAGAAGCCGGCAAAGCATTGAACGTTCATCTTAACATAGATAACATTTCTATACTGGAGCGCTTTGGCAATAAGTATGGAAATTCATATCCTGTTTGCGTTCGCTTAAACCCGCATATTATGGCGGGTGGAAATTTTAAAATTTCAACCGGGCATATTGATAGCAAATTTGGTATTTCTATTCACCAGGTTCGTCATATTGAACGCATCATTAAATCAACCAAACTAAAAGTGAACGGCCTGCACATGCATACCGGCAGCGAAATAAAAGACACGAATGTTTTTATTGCCGGCCTTGACATTATGTTTGAAATGGCAGAGCATTTTAAGGATATAGAATTTATTGATCTGGGCAGCGGATTTAAAGTGCCTTATTACGATGATGATGTAAGAACAGATGTGCATGACCTGGGTAAAAGATTAGCCGAAGCGTTTTCAAAATTTGAGAAAGAAAACAAACGCAAACTGGAGATATGGTTTGAGCCCGGAAAATTTTTGGTAAGTGAAGCAGGATATTTTATTGTGAAAGCAAATGTGGTAAAACAAACAACTGCCACGGTTTTTGCAGGTGTAAACAGCGGGTTCAACCATTTGATACGGCCGATGTTTTATGAAGCCTATCACCGCATAGAAAATATAAGTAACCCAAACGGTGCGGAACGCATTTATACAGTGGTTGGAAATATTTGTGAAACAGACACGTTTGCGTGGGACAGAAAACTGCATGAAGTGCGCGAAGGCGATTACCTTGTTTTTTACAATGCCGGCGCGTATGGTTTTGAAATGAGCAGTAATTTTAATTCGCGTTTGAAGCCTGCTGAAGTGTTGGTGAAAGATGGCAAAGCGCATTTAATAAGAAAGCGGGATGAGTTTGAAGATCTGTTGAAGAACCAGGTTGAAGTGTTGTAGTGGTGAATGGTCAATAGTGAGTGGTGAATGATGAGATCGCTGAATAGTATTGATGCAGTATAAGTGTTGCGACGCAACCGTGATGCCATCAGCACAAAAGCCGGCAACATAACTAAGACAAAAATTATTTCATAATTTTTAATTTCTTTTCAAAGGACAGGCGTATGATAGAAGTAAAAGACATAAAGAAAAGTTTTGGCGAAAAGACAATTCTTGATGGAATAAGCGGCGTGTTTGGCACAGGCAAATGCAACCTGATCATTGGTTCGAGCGGAAGTGGCAAAACGGTTTTTACCAAATGTATTGTTGGATTGTTTAAACCTGACCAGGGTGAAATTTTATACGATGGCAAGAACATGCTTGAAATGGATCGTGAAGAAAGAACAGCATTGCGCCAGCAAATTGGTATGTTGTTCCAGGGTTCTGCTTTGTTTGATTCGATGACGGTTGAACAGAATATTATTTTTACGCTTGATATGTTTTCTAACATGAGTTATCGCGATAAAAAGAAACGGATTGATGAAGTACTTGAACGTGTTGAGCTGACAGGATCGAACAATAAATATCCTGCAGAAATAAGCGGCGGTATGAAGAAACGCGTGGGTATTGCAAGAGCAATCGTATTAAACCCTAAATATCTTTTTTGTGATGAACCTAATAGCGGTCTTGACCCGCAAACATCGCTGGTGATTGATAAACTTATTAAAGAAATAACGACAGAATATAACATTACAACGCTTGTGGTTACACATGACATGAACAGCGTTATGGAGATCGGCGATCACATTGTGTATTTATACAAAGGCAAAAAAGAATGGGAAGGAAATAATAAAGAGATCATCTTTAGCAAAAGCGACCAGTTGAACGATTTTATTTTTGCTTCTGAATTTTTGCAGGGCGCAAAAGCCATCCGCATGCTTGAAGTAGAAGGAAAGATTGAAGAAGGTACAGCCGTACAGGAAGCAGAAAAGCTTATTGGCGAAAGTGAAGGGCAATCATCGTGAAACAGCCTTTAATTTTTGTATTGTTTCTTTTGGATCAGTGGAACTGAAAACAGTATTGCCTGCCACTAAAACGTCTGCACCGGCGTTAACTAAATCCTGTGCATTTTCAACAGTAACACCACCATCCACTTCAATTAAAACATTCAGTTTTTTATCATCAATTAATTTGCGCAATTGCTTTACTTTTTCCAATGAATGCGGAATAAATTTTTGTGCGCCAAAGCCCGGATTAACAGTCATAATAAGCACATGATGCAGATCGGGTAAAATATCTTCCAGTAAAAAAACAGGTGTGTGCGGATTGATGGCAACAGCGGGATTCATGCCCAGCTCTCTTATCTGCTGAATGTTGCGGTGAAGATTAGGACAGGTTTCCCAATGCACGATGATATTATCGGCACCAGCTTTTTTAAATGCAGGAACAAGATCGCCGGGTGCTTCGATCATCAAATGCACATCGCAGATTTTCGTTGTGGCTTTGCGCACATGCTCAATAACAGGAATACCAAAACTTATGTTTGGAACAAAGCGGCCATCCATTACATCAAGATGCAGCCAGTCTGCCACACTTTCATTAATCATTTTACATTCATCTTCCAGTCTTAAAAAATTTGCCGCGAGCAATGATGGTGCAACGATTGACATGTTCTTGATTTAATTTATAGATTTATAAATACACAATAATCAACATTCAATAATCAATGCTCAATTTATAAAATATTTCTGCTGAATATTAATTATTGAATATTGCATGTTGAGTATTTACGTTTGTTTATTCAGCTCCTAATTGTTTTAATCGTGTTTTCGCTTCATCCATCGTCGGATCAATCTGCAGCGATTGCTTAAAAAACAATACAGCACTGTCTTTCTTACTCATCATTTCATAACAACGCGCCTGGTAATAATAGGCATCAGCATATAAGTTATTTACCGTTGATGCAAGCTGAAAAATGTTGAGTGCTTTATCATATTGCTGCCTGTCGAAATATATCAACCCTTTTTCTATGTAGGCTTCCATATAAGTATAGTGATCGGTAATGCATTCATCAAAATATTTTATAGCTTCATCACTTTTATGAATGCGCGCATAATAAACACCAACAATAAATGCACAGTTCGCATCAGCATCTCTTCCCAAACCTAATGCTTTCACACGTGAGCAATACAAAATTGCGCGTTCATCTTTTTTCTCTGCATAAAGGTTTGCAAGTGCAAGCAAAACATCAGGAGATTCATACACACCGGCAGCTTTGCTGTAACTTTTTAAAGCAAGTAAATTATCACCCGCATCTTCTGCAATTTGACCTTGCGCAAACAACATCCCGTAATTAAGACTGTCTTTTTCTACAATTGAATCCATTTGATCCAATGCTTCCTTATACATTTTCAAACTGTCTAATGCAAATGCATATTGAAGCCGCAAACCCGGACTGTCAGGAAATTCTTTCAACTGTTGCTGCATTTTCGCCGTAAATAATTTTAGTGCGTCCTGCTGAGATGCATCAGTTTTAGCAGTTGTGTTTTCGCTGTTGTTGCATGCAAACAAAACAGTACAAACAATAATTATAAACGGAATTATTTTCATCTGCGCAAATGTAACTTTCAAAGAATTATAGAATATTTAAAAATGTAAACGTATGCTGTTACTTTCTTTTATCTTAAATAATTAAATTTTATTGCTCATGGCCGCATGGCCTCGCTCATGCAACGGCGCCGTCTGCGCTTCTTTGAAAAAATATCCTTTGGATTTTTTCAATTCCACCTACGGTGGAACCGAATCGCAGAAGGCGCCTAACGCATGAGCTGATGAAACTCGTGTAACACTTCGCTTATTTATTTAAGAGAGACTTCTTTAAGATTGTAAATTTTATAGCCCATAATACGTTTATCTTACAATATCCGAATTATAAGTTGCTATATTTTCTGCAATTGAATTGAATTACGCATTGCATCTTTGTAAAAGATTTTAAATAAGTCATCCAAAAAATAATTACATGAAACACGCTTACATATTTCCCGGGCAAGGCTCTCAGTTCAGCGGCATGGGCAGAAATTTATATGATACCAATGCACAAGCGAAAGAATTATTTGAGCGAGCAAATGAAATTCTTGGTTTCAGCATAAGTGATATAATGTTTGGCGGAACTGATGAAGAATTGAAACAAACAAAGGTTACGCAACCTGCTGTTTTTTTACATTCTGTAGTTGCATTTAAAACATTGAATGATGCAAAACCGGATATGGTTGCAGGCCATTCCTTGGGCGAATTTTCTGCGCTTGTTGCCAACAATGTTTTAAGTTTTGAAGATGCGCTAAAGCTTGTAAGTATTCGTGCAACGGCAATGCAGAAAGCATGCGAAATAAATCCATCAACCATGGCAGCTGTGTTGGGTTTGGAAGATAAAAAAGTTGAAGAGATATGTGCGGCTGTTGCTGCTGAAACAGGGATGGTTGTAGTAGCTGCTAATTATAATTGTCCCGGCCAGTTGGTAATCAGCGGAGCAACGGAAGCAATTGATATTGCCTGCGCGCGCATGAAAGAAGTCGGGGCAAAACGTGCGTTGTTATTGCCTGTTGGCGGCGCTTTTCATTCAGTATTAATGCAACCTGCGAAAGAAGAATTAACTGCCGCTATTGAGTCAACGAATTTTAATGAAGCAAGTTGCCCGGTTTATCAAAACGTTGTGGCAACTGCAGTAACAGATCCATCTGCAATAAAAAATAATTTGATCGCACAGTTAACAGGCGCTGTACGCTGGACACAAAGTGTGCAGACAATGGTTGCAGATGGTGCAACAGAATTTACAGAATGTGGGCCAGGAAAAGTTTTACAGGGACTGGTAAATAAAATTTCAAAAGAAGTTGCAACGAATGGTGTAAGTTGATATTTACAACCTTGATGTGCAGAGAATTCTCATAAATTTTTTATGGTTCGAATGACAGGAGATTTATTTCGGGCATAATAATTTTTAAATTGTCTCAATGATTGCTTCGCAATTCTCTCAACGTTGAAATGACGTCACCTAGCTATCTTATTCTACGTTATTTTAATTTGAGATCAGTGATCAGCATGGAATGGTCACTGAGATTTTCATCGGTCATATCAAATTGCGTTACATTGAAAGACGTATCGGGCAGTATATAATCTATTCGAAGCATAGGCGCAAGTGAGTTGTATGATTTTCCAACACCAAGCCCTTTTTGCAGAAAGACATCATTCCTGTATTTACCGCGAATGTGAAAGTAGGTGTATGATGTAGGCACATCATTAAAATCGCCGCAAACAACAGAACGGTATGTTGAAGAATCAGTGAACCGCTGCACAATATCCGCCTGCATACCGCGGTTTGTAAATGCAGCTTTCATCTTATTAAAAATATTTTTTGAAGCTTCAAGTGATTGATCATCGCGCTGTTTTATTTTATTAAGCTCTGCATAATCAGCATTATTAAACCCGAACGATTGCAGGTGCGTTGTAAAAATGCGCAATGTATCATCGTTCACTTTCAGATCAACATAAATAAGACTGCCATTGTCTGTGCCGGGATAAGTAACTTTTACTGAATCTATAATTGGATATTTTGAAAAAACAACAGAGCCTGACGTGTAATATCCATTCTCTTTATTAAAATCTTTTGAATAAAAATAATTGGGCAATTGCTTGGAGAAAAGACCAATATTGTCTGCATTTTCTCCTTGTGTGTAAGAATGATTGAACTCCTGTAAACAAACAATATCAGGGTTCAGATCAAGTACGGATTGTGCAAGTTCTATACGGTTATGCAGTTTTATTTCTACATCATTGCTCAAGCCATACATGTTGGCAACATTCCAGCTAATGATGCGGATGGTGCTGTCTGGTTTTTTACTAAGATCAGAATTAGGAAAATGGAATGCAAAGCTTACGAATAATTGTTTTATGCCTATTAGCATTACAACTAAAGGGATTAATGCAAGCTTTGGTTTTGCAATCAACCAAAAGAAAAAAACAAACAACAATACAAAGAATAAGTAAGGAAAAGTTAGTCCAAGAAAACCTATAAGCCACCAATGTTGCGGATTAAGATACGGTACGAATAAAGTAAGCATGTAAACCACGCACAGTATGATAGTGAGTATAAAAAGAATTTTTTTTACAGTGCTGCGTACAATGCTTGCCATGAATAAAAATAACGAATTAACTAATAAATTATTTCCATTGCATATCTGTAATTACAGGATAATGGTCTGAGAGCTTTTTATCAACAACATAGCAATTCATTATTTTAAATCGTTTATCGGCAAAGCAATAATCAATGCGTAGCATGGGTGCAACTTTATAAAATGTAGCGCCAATGCCCGAGCCTTTTTCAAGAAATGCGTCCTGGAAATTATTTCTTAAAATGCGATAGGTATATGAAGAAGGAACTGCATTCAGATCACCGCAATAAATAACGGGCAATGATGTTTGAGCAATTGAGTTGTGAATGATATCCACTTCCTTTTGATGAAAACGTTCTACGTCGCGCAGCTTGTATTGAATATTTCTTTTGCGGTTATAAGTTATTTCATAAATATCCTGTTTGGTATTTTCCGTGTCTTTGTATAAAGAAAAAGATTTAAGATGCGCAGTATAAATACGCAAAGATTTGTTCTTGAAACTTATATCAACATATACAAGGTTTTCATTCTCATCTGTGTTATTAATATTAATGCGGCCGCTATCAGCAAAAGGGATTTTTGAAAACACAGTAGTGCCTCTTATTTCAACCACATTCTTCATAACATTGTATTCATCGTTCGACATAAAATAATATTTATATCCCAATGAATCCATTTCCTTTTTAATGCAAACATATCTTTCTGTACCCTCTATATTGGTAAACTCCTGCATGCACACTATGTCTGGATTATTTTGTGCGATCAGATCCAGCATTTTAGAAGGTATTGTTGAAGTAACTCTGAGGTCGACAAAATCCTGCGTATTCCACGTCATTATTCTTAATGCTGAATCACTTTTTAAAGCATTTGTATTAAAGTTGAATGCTATTATATGCGACAGATTTATAAACCCCAGTAATAAACTCACAAGCATTATTACAGCAATCTTTCTGTTGCATAAAAGATTAATTAAACCAACAGTGAGAACTGCTATAAAAAAATATGGAAATGCAATAGCCAATAAAGGCATGTAAGAAAATGAAGCAGGAGAAACGTAAGCACTAAAACATACAGCAATAAATATCCCGGTAAGAATAATACAGAATATGATCCATGCTGCTTGTATTAATTTCTTCATGTAGGAAGATCAGTTTGATCCGGCTGCTATAAATTTTCTTTGCTTGCCTGCTTTAGAAATTCTTTTTCTTCTTCGGTAAGAAAATGGTAGCCTTTCTCATTTATTTTATCCAGGATCTCATCAAGTTTATGCTGGCTGAAATGAGGTTTTTTTTCAAAGGGTTTTCTTGTTGAAGAATAGAAAAATTTTTGCTCTTCGTATTTTTTTTCAGGATTGAAAAGGTTGTTGAACCAATTGACAAAATTTGTCATCCATCTGCCAATATCATTACCACGTTTTAACTGGTATACAAAAAAGAAACCCATTAAACCACTTGCGAAATGTGCTACAGCTACCGCAGGATTGGATAATCCTATTGTTCCAAAATCAATAGCAACAAATATCAATGTAATTACCCACAAGGGAATGCCGCCGTTGATCATGGGCATTATCCGAAAGTTTGGAGTAAGCGTTGTTACAGCTATAGCTACAGCCATAACTGAAGTGCCTGCTCCCATTAAAGAATATGCTTCTGCATTTGCATGAATAGAAGGAACTAAATTGGCAGTTATTAAAAAGAATAATCCTCCCGCTACGCCGCCGTATAAGTAAACTGGAAACAGTTTATTGTTTCCGGCAAGGTCCTGTAAAATATAACCAAAGCACCAAAGCCAAAGCACTGTACTTATAAGATACCAGATACTGTTATGAGCGAACATATAAGTAAGGATTGTCCACGGACGTGTAAGGAAGCGGTAACCTTCTGCGGGCATTGCTACCCAACTATCAATACTAAACTCTGTTGACTGTAAATGGCCGGTAGTTAGATCATAGATCACTTTTATAAAAAGTATGGAAGCAAAAAACAAGGCGTTTAAAATAATAAGCCACGTTAAAGCATTATGATCCTCGCCCAATAAAATCTTTCTCGCTCTGTTTTGCTCTCTTACTGCCATAGGTTTACTAAAGTTACATTTAATAAAGTGTTTGCCGGTTGGTTTTATTCCAGAAATAAACCAGGGCTAAACCAAAAAGTGCGCCACCTAAGTGTGCGAAGTGCGCTACATTATCGCCGGCACTGTTTTGCAAACCTGTAACCAATTCAATGCCTGCATATATAAGTACGAACCATTTTGCTTTTAGTGGCAGGAAAAAATAAATATATATGTATGTATTTGGGAAAAGATATCCGAACGCCGCAAGACAACCGAATATAGCTCCTGACGCGCCTAAAGTGGGCTCGTTCAATTGTGCATCTTTAAACCCTTCTATAATAAGTGAAGCCTGGTGTGCTGCCATAGGATCGTTAGGATTATTCCTGTATTGATCTACAATTTCAGAATAATTTGTATTCTGCATATAATCGGCAACATGATGTTGAGCAAAAAAGTTCTCAAATGTTCCGAAATTAAAATGCTGCAATAGTGCATTATAATCGTTCAACAAAGAGTTCGTTTCAAAATACAGAACCGTCATATGCATAAGCGCTGCGCCTAAACCACAAACGATAAAAAAAGTGAGGAATCGCTTCGGACCCCATAAATTTTCCAGCACGGAACCAAACATCCACAATGCAAACATGTTCGAAAGTATATGATCCCAACTGCCGTGCATAAAAAGATGTGTTACAAATTGCCATGGCTGGAACAAAGGGCTTTGCCAGGTGTGTAATGCAAGCAGATCATCCATCGGTGTATAATTATCGTGTTGTATTGTTTGTCTTGTTATAAACATCAATACATTGATGATAAGCAAATTCTTTATGATAGTAGGCAGAATCTGGAAACGACCGGGCCTGAATTCTCTCATTAAATTGGTTTAAACAGTTCTTAATTTTAATTGCATTACATTTTCTATGTGATGCGTATGCGGAAACATATCTACCGGCTGCACTTTTTCAATGCTATATTTCTCATCTAAAAGATTAATATCTCTTGCCTGTGTTGCCGGGTTACAACTTACGTAAACAATCAACGGCGCTTCAATCTGCAACAATTTCTCAACCAGCTTTACATGCAATCCGGCGCGTGGCGGATCAACGATCATTACACCGGGCCTTCCATTTGTTTCAAAAAATTCATCGCTACAAATATCAATTACATCTCCTGTATAAAACGATGTATTTGAAATATTATTAAGAGCGGCATTTTCTTTTGCATCAACAATGGCTTCAGCGATCACCTCAACGCCTATGATCTTTTTTGCTTTCCGGCTTACAAAAATACCAATGCTTCCTGTACCGCAATACAGATCGTACACTACCTCTTTGCCTGATAATTCTGCAAAATCCCTTGCAATTGTATACAATCTTTCTGCCTGTTTTGTGTTAGTTTGAAAAAAAGATTTCGGACTTATTTTAAATCTGAAATCTTCAAGCTGTTCTGTTATAAAACCATTGCCTTTTACCACAACCGGAGTAAGATCATAAATACTGTCGTTACGTTTGGGATTAATGGTATACAGCAATGTTGTTAGCTGAGGGAATTGGTTTAGAATAAAATCAAACAGCAACTGCATATTCTTTTTGTCTTCAGAAGCCAGCACCAGGTTCAGCATGATCTCACCCGTAGATGCAATGCGCACCATCATATTTCTTAACCAACCTGCATGCTGTTTAAAATCGTAGAAAGAAAAATTGTGTTGCCTTGCAAATTCGGCAATATTATTTCGTAATTGATTTGTAGGTTCAGGCTGAAGCCAGCATTTATCAATATTCACCACTTTATCAAACACACCTTTTGCATAAAAGCCGGCAACTTTTTTTTCCTGCAAGGCTTTGAAATCAACGTCTTCTTTTTTCATTTGCCTGAACATTACTTCCGGAATAAATTGCTTTGCCGAAAAAGAGTATTCAAGTTTATTGCGGTAAAACTTTGTTTCCGGTGCACCGATGATTGGCCATAATTCCGGCAGTTGCACTTTCCCGATCCTTTTCAAAACATCATATACCTGTTGTTGTTTGTATTCAAGCTGTTTGTTGTATGGAAGCATTTGCCAGTTGCAGCCGCCACACACACCAAAATGTGCGCAGAAAGGATCAACCCTGTCTTCAGAAAACTTTTTTATTTCAAGCGGAAACCCTTCAGCCCAATCTTTCTTGCTTTTGTACAACTGAACATCGGCCACATCGCCCGGAACCGTGTTTTCCACAAAAATTACTTTGCCATCCAGTTTCGCCAACGATTTACCTTCGGCTGCATAGTTCTCAATCAGCAGGTCTTCAAGAATTATGTTTTGCTTTCTCTTCACAAGCGCAAAATAACTTCATTCAGTTTCAAAAATCAAATCACTCGCTACTGTTGCTTATGCTGTTTTACATTGGATTAACAAAAGCAAATAGATATTGAAATATATTTACGCCAATTTTTTTTACATGAGGATATTTTTTGCCGCGCTTTTGCTTTTTATTTTTACTACCACAACTTTTGCGCAACAAACCAAAACCGGTTACGAAATAAGAGTTACTACCGATTATAAAAATGCGCAGATATATCTTGGAAATTATTTTGGCAAACGAAAACAATTGGCAGATTCTGCCATAGCTGATGCAAAAGGCACAGCTGTTTTTAAGGGTGCAAAAAAATTGCCCGAGGGCATTTATTTTATTGTATCACCGCAAAGGGTTATAATGTTTGATATATTGATGGACAAGAGCCAGCATTTTTCGCTCGTTGCCGATTCAACCAAACCAGATCAAACAAAATTTACCGGCTCACCAGACAACGATGTTTTTCAGAATTATACGGCATTCCTCTCAAAAATTTCTCCTGTATTAAATAGCTTACAACAACAATTAAAAAATGCTCCCAATAAAGAAGATTCTGTTGCCGCAAGTAAACAATTAATGGCTTCGGCTGCACAATTGACAAACTACCGTAATGATGTAATGAACAAGCAATCCGGCACTATGCTGGCAACTTTACTGCAGGTGGCGAAAGTTCCGGACCGTCCGCAAATGCCTGCGCACGCCGACGGAACGCTGGATTCTGCTTATCCGTTTTATTATGTAAAAGATCATTATTGGGATAATGTTGATTTTAATGACAGCATCATTTTATACACGCCTTTTTTTGAACCAAAGCTTGAAGATTATTACAAATATTATGTATCGCCCGATCCTGATTCAATAATTAATGAAGTGAATTACATGCTGCTTGCTTCAAGAAATAACGAACAGGTGCATACTTATTTGCTGGGCAAATTCACAGATAAATATATTAACCCGGAATTTATGGGACAGGATAAAGTGTTCCTCTTTTTGTTTCAGAATTTTTATGCAAGAGGTGATACTTCATGGCTGAATGAAAAACAACGCAAATACATTTTCGATCGCGCATATAGCCTTATGGCAAACCAGATAAACGACCAGGCACCGCCGCTAGTGCTTACTGATACTTCGGGTTCAGTTGTTTCTTTGTATGACATAAAAGCGCCGCTTACATTTGTTGCGTTTTGGGATCCGCATTGCAGCCATTGCCAATTACAGATTCCAAGGCTTGATTCGTTTTATGAAGCAAAATGGAAAGCGCAGGGTGTAAAAATATTAGCGGTTTGTGTGAATGATTATGTGGTTGACGACTGGAAAAAATTTATAGTTGAACACAAGCTGAATGGCTGGTATCATGCATATGAAACAAAAGAAAAGAAAACCGAAATTGAACAGGCCAAGCAAGCTGATTACAGGCAATTGTATGATATAATACAAACACCAACTTTTTTTCTGCTGGATGAAAACAAAAGGATCATTGCAAAAGGATTAAGTATTGATCAGTATAACGATCTTATAGACAAAAAAATAAAAACTTCTTCCCGATAAACTATTGACTTATGAAAATACGACTGCTTTGTTTTTTCACTTTTATAATTGCTGCTGGAAATTTTGTCAAAGCGCAAACGCTATTCACTTATGGAACACATGCTGTTTCTAAAAAAGAATTTTTAGATGCATACAATAAAAATCCTGATACAACAGCGAATAAGGAGCAAAGCCTTAAAGATTATCTTGACTTATATGTAAATTTTCGTTTGAAACTGCAGGCAGCCTATGATGAAAAAGCGAATACCAATGCTGATCTTATAAGTGAAGCAGATAATTTTAAAGGACAGCTTGCAGAGAATTATATCAACCAACAGGCAGATATAACAAAATTGCTTCATGAAGCTTTTGTGCGCAGCCAGAAGGACATTCAGCTTCAACAGGTTTTTGTGAAATTTCAAGGTAATGATTCTGTACAGGCATACGCAGCAATTCAAAAAGCATACAACGATTTAAAAGCCGGTAAAAGTTTTAATGAAGTAGCAACCGCTTATTCAACCGATTCTTCTGTAAAAGCAGTTCAGGGAAATGTTGGATACATTACTGTATTCACCTTGCCATATAATCTTGAAACATTCATTTATAATATAAAACCAGGTAATTATTCAGGCATATATAAAAGTAATGTTGGGTATCACATTTTTAAAAATGTTTCAGAAAGGCCAGCATTGGGGAGAAGAAGAATTGAACAATTGCTTTTCAGTTTGTACCCGGGATATACCAATGAACAGGAAGATTTTATTAAACATACTGCTGATTCTGTTTACGGTCTTTTACAAAAAGGCACTCCGTTCGAACCACTGTATTCTGTTTATGGCCATACGAGTTATGATCAGGGGCCGAACGTTATGGAAATAAAAGTGGGTGATTATGATGCAGACTTCGAAGAGCCGGTATTCAACCTGAAAAATGCTGATGATTTCACCAAACCTTTTAAAACCAATTATGGGTATAACATCGTTAAGCTTAATCAAATACTTCCTGTTCCCGCTAATGAAAATGACATCAATTATATTGCCTGGCTTCAAACTCAAATTCAAAATGATGGAAGGCTTGATGCGGCAAAAAATGTTTTGGTAGAAAGCTGGCTTCCTAAAACCGGCTTTAAAGAAATGCCTTATAAGCATTCAGATTTATGGATATATACAGATAGTACCTTACAGAACTCTGCCAAACTGCCTGTTAATTATAAGGGATTTACCTCTGAAACAATTTTGTTTCAGTTTACCAAAGAAAAATTTTCGGTTAAAAACTGGATTTCATATTTGAATAACAACGGCGTTGCGATAAATCCAAATATTAAAATTAATTATGAAAAATTAATGCATGATTATATTAGAACTTCATGCGGAGCTTATTACAGAAAGCATATAGAAGAATTTGATACCGCTGCCCCTGAACAACTAAAAGAATTCAATGATGCAAACATGTTGTTTTATGTAATGGATAAACATGTTTGGAGCAAAGCGTCTGATGACAGCACAGGCCTTAAAAAATATTACACACAGCATGCAGCCGAATACCAATGGAAACAAAGTGTAACTGCTCTTGTTATTTCGGCACAGGATAAAAAAACGGCCGATTCCATAGCGCTTAAAATAAAAAATAACCCACAGGATTGGAGAAATATAGTGGCAGTATATAATGCTGTGTATGCTGATAGCAATAGGTACGAGATAGATCAATTACCTGTTCATCAACAGGTGCGTGCCGAAAAAGATTATCAAACAACGTCAGAAGTAAACGAAGCCGGCGATTCTTATACGTTCGTGCATGTTTTACAGATATATAATCAACCTCAACAAAAAAGTTTTGAAGAAGCCAAGGGCATTGTAATAAACGAATATCAACAGCAGTTGGAAAAAGATTGGCTTAATGTTTTGAAAAAACAATACCCTGTAAAAGTTAATGCTGCAGTTCTTAATACCCTATTGAATAAATAAATTTTGCAAAAAAATTTGATTTTGAAAATGGGTTTGGCAGTTAATTTGTTAAAATAATAAACGTTTAGATTATACATTTTAAATTTGTGACGTTGTTTAACCTTGCCTAAGCTCAAATTTATTTGCATGGTACAAGTGATTGCCGGAATAATTATTGCATACTTAATAACCTATTTTTTGCTGCCTTTGATAATACGCATAGCACACGACAACAAGTTGTATGATATTCCTGATGAAAGGAAAATACACAGTCATGAAGTGTCTTCGCTGGGTGGTATTGCTATTTTTTCGGGATTGATACTTAGCCTTCTTTTGGTATCCGACGGTAATTATAATTCAGAGATGCAATATTTTATTGCGGCTTTCTTCATTATTTTTCTTTTAGGTGTAATCGATGATATATTCTGTTTAAAGGCGTGGAAAAAAATTGTTGGGCAATTGCTTGTAACCGCAATGCTTACACTTAAGGGTGGTTTACTTATTACAAATCTGCATGGATTTTTAGGCATTAATGAATTAACTCACATCGAAAGCCTTTATGTAAGCTCCTTTACTATTCTGTTACTGATAAACTCATTTAATTTAATTGACGGTGTTGATGGTCTTGCCGGATCACTTGGCTTTATTGCATGCCTGTTTTTCGGGACTTTCTTCTTTATCAATAATAATTTTTCTTACGCGGTTTTATCTTTTTCAATGTGTGGTGCATTGCTGGGGTTTCTCATGTACAATTTTCCTCCGGCAAAAATTTTTATGGGAGATTCCGGTTCTACTACAATCGGGCTAATGTGTGCCATACTTTCAATAAAATTTATTGAGAACACCGCTATACAATCTGATCTTGGCAGTAGTGCCGTGCCCGCAATTGCTTTTGGCTTCCTGTTGATACCTCTAATGGATGTATTACGGGTTTTTGCTTTACGTATCGCTAAAAAACAATCACCGCTGGCACCTGATCGCAATCATTTGCATCACTTATTGCAAAACAAGGGTTTTTCTCATACAGAAGTAACTATAACTTTAGTATCAGCCCAGTTTCTTTTTGCAGGATTTACTTTTTTAATTCAAAAACTTGATCTGCACCTAATAATTGCTATACAGTTTATTCTCTATTTTGGCCTGGCATTCATGCTAAAAAAATTTATTCCCGTACGCAAAAACATGCATATCGTGCGCGATGAAATTGCCAATGAAGTTGTGCCTGATATCAGGGTTTATACTATTTACCGCCCTAAAGAAAAAGTATCGTCCGGCGAAGACTCATAGCATTTAATTTTAGATGCTTAGTTTTGTTCAAATTTTTTTCGATTATGGAATCAGAAGAACTGGAACTTGTCATAGATGATGCTGAATCATCTATGAAGAAGGCCATTAATCATCTTGAAGCTGAATTAACAAAAATCCGCGCGGGCAAAGCAAATCCAACTATGGTTGACGGAGTATTTGTTGAATATTATGGCAACCCGACACCTATAACGCAAGTTGCCAACGTTACCATACTTGATGCACGTACCATCAGCATTCAACCCTGGGAAAAAAAAATGTTGCAGGCAATTGAAAAAGCAATATTGCAGGCAAATATTGGTATAACACCACAGAATGATGGTAACCAGATCCGCCTCTTTCTTCCTCCCTTGACTGAAGAGCGTCGCAGAGAATTATTTAAAAGAGCAAGTGGCGAAGGTGAGCACTCCAAAGTAGCAATAAGAAATATTCGTCGTGATGCAGTTGAAGAAATTAAAAGATTGCAGAAAGATGGTTTAAGCAAAGATGTCGCTGCTGATGCAGAAGAAACTGTGCAGCAAACAACAAACAGATATATTACTTTGGTTGATAAGCATCTTGCTGCGAAAGAAAAAGAAATGATGGCAGTTTAGTTTTTTAAAAATATTCAATAAAAAAAGGTTTCAATAATTTGAAACCTTTTTTTATTTAGAATTTATCATCTGCAGAAGGTCCGTACATCCCGGGAACAGGAACATCAAGCAAACGTAAATACACACTTAACTGACCGCGATGATGATAGATATGATTATAGCTAAAACTTCTCATGGCTACTTTCTTCGGCATTTGAAACATAACCTGCCCGTTGCGCTTAACCGTCCATATTTTGTTAAGGTCATCATCTGTTGCCTGCTCTAAAGCTACCGTTGCTTCTGCAAGTCTTTCATCAAATATTTTTAAAATTTCTTCTATGTTTTCAGGAAAAGCGGAACTAAAAGAAGCTGTGGCAAAATCAAATTCATCTGATTGTAAAATGCGTTCGATCCACAAATTCAACTCAGCGATATGCTTTGTAAGCCTTCCGAGTTTCATAGATTTTGAATGAGGATGCCAGTCAAATTTGTCAGCAGGAATTCGTTCAAGCATTTTTCTTGTACTGGAGGCTTCATGTTTAAGTTCGCCAAGTAAAGTAGTGTTGATTGCCATTGTATTTATTTTGGTGGAGTGTTAAAATAAAAAATAAAGAGGTATAAATGTATCGACAGATGGTTGCCATTAATAGCTAAGCATAATGCGCAAAATCTTTTTCGTAGTTTCCTTTTATTCTTTCGATCGGTGGATTGTAGTAGCCAAATTTTAAGTGCGGAAATTCTTCTCTTAATAATTCCATCAACTGTTTCATTCCGAGCATTTCACCTGTTTCAA
>Ga0206973_1021_pt1 | contig 44791 bp, 36 predicted proteins | sample Alteio_BWOrgHeat_83_FD_152927 | JGI IMG/M metagenome (GOLD analysis project Ga0206973, IMG submission 152927) | Enriched cells from forest soil in Barre Woods Harvard Forest LTER site, Petersham, Massachusetts, United States -... | ecosystem: Environmental > Terrestrial > Soil > Temperate forest >...
ATATTGTACCCGCTCATTTTTTTATTGTTTTTTCATGTAATGGATGCCTCATTCGTTACTGCTTACCACAATAGCCTTGATAAAACTTCACTGTTTTACAAGGAACAATATGAAAGTGTTTACAATTTTGATTTAAATGGCATCATCGCCTGGAAAGTATATGCTTTATTTGTACAGTTGACAGGCATGATGTTGACAGGCGGTTTATATTTCAACAAAATCCCTTTTATTAAAACAGGGCTGGCAATTTGTATTATTGTGCTTGCAATTTTTGGCTTGAACTGGATAATAGCAAATGCATTATTCAGTAATGTAAACGATGCAGGCCCTTATGATCATATAACTTTATCTGTGGGCAAGGAATCAGGCACCTTAATGTTACCAGCCAACCTGGAAAACTTTTTTCATATAGCTATTGAGTTTGTTATCCCTGTCATTTTATGGTTCCTGCCTTTATTACGTTTAAGAGAAAAAGAATTTTAAATTACCTGCATGGAGTTTAAAGAAAATCCGGCGATCTATATACAAATAGCAGAATACGTTTGTGAGCAAATATTATTGAAGAAATGGAAGCTTGGAGAAAAAATAATCAGTATCAGGGAAATGGCGGTTCAAATAGAAGTTAATCCAAATACAGTACAACGTGCTTACGATCTTTTACAACAACAAAATATCATCAGCAACAAAAGAGGCATTGGTTATTTTATTGAAGATGATGCAATGGAACGGATTTTAGATTTCAGGCGTGAACAGTTTGAAGAAAATGAACTGCCTGTTTTCCTGCGTAATATTTATTTGCTGAAAATGGACTTCAAGGAAATAAAAGCGAAGTATGATGAATTCGTAAAAAATAATTTTAAAAAATAATGTATGAAACTTACAACACGCATATTGATTTGTATATCTGTAGTGATGATTGCAGGTTTGCTTTCATCAAACATAATATTGAAAAAGCAATATGATGCGCTTGATAAAACAGATATGTACTGGACATATAAAAAAGTATTTGAGCAACCTTTCAAATATTTAAATATTACAGGAGGTAATGGAACCAATATTTATTACGAACAAAGCAATAAACCTTCTGTGCGTTTATTGCAGGAATGGGTTAACTACCATAATGGTGAAGTAAAAGCTGTTATAAAGAATGATACATTGTTCCTGAACTTTGATTATATACCGGCTAATCCTTTCGAAAAATTTTATCTTGAAAATGCAACACCTGTAAGAATATTTTCACCTGAACTTTTATCTGTTACCGGTAAGAACACACATTTTGAAATGCAAAAGCTTAAACAGAAGAGCATATCCGTTAATATGACCGGAAGGTCAAAGTTTGAGGTAGAAAGTATGTATCCTGACCTGGATTCTGTGAATGTTTATCAAAGCGATTCATCTGCAGTGGTATTTGAAATGTCGCCTGATTACAGAAAGCAGGCATCAGGAGATCAGTCACAAGCCAACCAGCAGGCAGGTAAGATAGCGTATCATGATGCAAATGGTGTTTTGGTGGAATATAAAGGTAGGAAACAAAATAATTTTGATGAAACCATGTTCTTCAAATCTGTTACCGCATATATCAAGGACCATTCAATACTTGACATTGGTCATGCACAAATAAACAACCTTAGCGTTAATGTTTCAGATAGTGCTGCTATTGTATTATCGGGCGCTGCATTAAAAAAAACCAGGTAAAACATTTGCTGCAGTAATTTTCACCATAAGCAATATGGAAAATATAAATATAGAAGGTGTAACGCTGAACAAGATTGATCAATTGCAAAAGATCAGCAGGCAAACTTTTTTTGAAACATATTCAGCAGTTAATACTGAAGAGAATATGAAGAAATATTTAAAGGAAGAATTTTCTTTAGAAAAACTTACTGCAGAATTTAATAACAAAGGATCAGCATTTTATTTTGCTGTACTTGACGATAACATAACCGGTTATATAAAACTAAACTTTGGTGCATCACAAACAGAATTAAAAGATGACAATGCACTTGAAATTGAGCGTATTTATGTGTTACAGGAATTTCATGGAAAGAAAATAGGGCAATTATTGTATGAGAAGGCAGTACAAATTGCAAAGCAGAGAAATGCAGATTATGTTTGGTTAGGTGTTTGGGAAAAGAATTTACGGGCAATAAATTTTTATAAGAAAAACGGTTTCGTTGAATTTGACAAACACATTTTTAAACTGGGTGATGACGAGCAAACTGATATAATGATGAAACTGAAATTGTAATACTGATCATGCCTATCATTAAAACCTATACCCCATATCTTTCCTGCAAAATATTTTTATGATGCAGCAAATGGCCGTAGATAATATAAGCCAATGCATTTACGCTTACAGGATTATTAGATGCAGTTCCTACACGTTTTATTTGTTCTTCATTCAGGGAAAGCAGGAACATATCTGTTGCTGCACGCACTGCATTGAACTCCTGTTTTAAAGCAGATAATGCACGTGTGGAAGCAAAACCATTTTCAACGTAGACATTCTCATCAAAAGAGGGCAAAGGCGTTTGATCGTTACGGCTGATGCGCAAAACACGATAAGCAAAAATGCGTTCGGCATCTGATACATGCTGCAAGACCTGTTTTACCGTCCATTTGTTTTCATCATATGCATAATCGCCCAATTCATCGGGCAGGCTGTTATAAAATTCCTGCAGGTCAAATGCATAATTATTTACAACTTCAGTTACTGTATCGCCTTGTGCCAGCGCAATGTATTTATGATAAAAAAATGCTGATTCGTTTGGTTGCGGTCTTGCCATTATTAATTTTTTTCAAGATTGTTCTGCAAATTTTTACTGTTGTTCTTTTCGTTATTCTTTTTTTCAGGTTTTAAAGTAGCGGCTAATTCAACTGCTCCTGCTGCATTTACAAAACCGGGATTTATTCCCAGATCACTGAAAGGAACAGGAATGAGAGTTGTATTATCATCACGGATTGGTTTATTAACCGTTGCACTGAAATGGCTTCCTGAATTTACAATAGCATACTTTACCTGGTCTGCACTTAACTGTGGAAAGTAAGAACGTATTAATGCGGCAATGCCGGTTACAACAGGCGAAGCCATACTTGTCCCATCATGGTAGGCATAACTATGCGGCACCGTTGAATATATTTTCACACCAGGCGCAAAAACATCTACTGAATTCTTTCCGTAGTTGCTGAAGTAAGCAATCAGTTTTCCGTCATTCACCTGCGGATCGCCATAAGCGCCAACAGTAATAAAGTTTTTAGGAACATTTTTTATGTAAAGAAAATCCGGGTTAGGGAAATTATCTGAAGAGTCAATATTGTTTGATTCATTGCCTGCAGCATGCACTAATAAAACATCATGGTCTTCTGCATATTTCACCGCTTCATCTACCCATTTCTTCTCAGGAGAAAAGGCTTTTCCGAAACTCATGTTGATCACTTTCGCACCGTTGTCAACTGCATATTTAATGGCAAGTGCAATGTCTTTATCATATTCATCGCCATCAGGTACTGCGCGGATCATCATGATCTGTACATTATCTGCAATGCCGTCAATACCAATGTTGTTATCACGCTGCGCTGCAATTATGCCCGATACATGTGTACCATGATCTGCATCAGGACCCATGATATCGTTGTTGCCATAATACTTATCGTTGATGTCAAGATAATTGTCTTTGATTGTTTGAGCGCGATAATCAGGCGGTGCAGTAGTTTTATTTTCCAATGCGCTGCGCTTGCTGCCAAGGTATTCTTCAAGATCAGAAAGTATAGCTGTATTGGTGGTTGTACTGTCCACTTGTTCGATTCTTAAAATATTCAGGAAACTTGTCTTTGCCTGCTTTCCGCGCGCTGAAAGATTCTCTGTTTGTTCAAGATCACTTAACGAATATTCTGTTTTGCCCAACTCCTGTTGTAACACTGCATCCTGCTTGCGTAAAGTTTTGTCCAATGCATCAAGCATCATCACCTCCATCTGTTCATCGCTTGAAATGGTCATGTCTGCGGCTGCCTTCGTCCATTCGCGGTAAGCCCATTTTTCATCGGCAGATAAAGTAGTTGTATCAATTGTTTTCCCGTCAAACTGATCTTTATACCTGTAATAAACCCTTGACCTTTCATCAGAGGCTTTTTCAAGATCATCACCGTTCTTATTGCCTAAAAAATTCCAGCCATGTACATCATCTACATAACCATTATGATCGTCGTCAATACCATTGCCCGGAATCTCTTTTTTATTTGTCCATAAAACTTTTTTCAGGTCTTCATGTGTTGTATCAACACCGGAATCAATAATCGCAACAATGATCGGCACTGATTTTTTCCCTTTCAAAAAATCATATGCTTTGTCAATACTGATCCCATCAACATTATCTGTTGCAGAATCCATCAGGTACCATTTTTTTGCATTGATGCTTGGTTGTGCATTAACTGAAATAAAGGCTAAGCTTAAAGCAACGGATAAGGCAAGAACATTAAAAAACCGCATGATAAATTTTTAATTTTTAGGACGGCAAATATCAGTATTTGTAAATCCCTGATTAAGCCGGGGCAGGCAATTTAGGAAACTATTATGTAAATATCGCCTTAAAGATATATGGCTAATGTAATTTTCAGGCGGATAAATAAACCATACTTGCTTAATTTTCCTGAATGAAAACGCTGCATATAATATTTACCACGCTTGTCTTTTGCTGTTGTACAGTCAACCTGTTTGCGCAAACAAAGCCATCATTTTATTCAGGTTATTTTAAATCGTTTGATAATACAAACATTTATTATGAAGTGCATGGCAAAGGGTTTCCCGTTTTGTTGGTACATGGTTTTATTGTGAACAGTAATTCATGGAAACATGCTGCTTTATACGATAGCCTTTTGGCTGCAGGCAATAAGGTTATTTTGATTGATTTAAGAGGAAACGGAAGGTCTGATAAACCGCATAACGATGAAGCCTACACAAATGATGCTGAAGCGAAAGATGTTATGTTGCTGATGAAAAAACTGAACATAAATAATTATGATGTTGTTGGTTATTCACGAGGCTCCATTATTACTGCACGATTGCTTGTATTAGATAAAAGAGTTGATAAAGCTGTATTTGGCGGTATGGGCATTGACTTTACAAATTCTGATTGGCCAAGGCGCATACAGTTTTATCATGCGCTTGCTTATGATACAGTGCCTGCATTGCACAGTATGGTGCAGTATGTACAGAAATCAAATCTTGATCAGCAGGCTCTTGCACTGCTGCAGAAATACCAGCCATCAACACCAAAAGAAGCGTTGTCGAAAATTAAGAAACCTGTATTGGTTATTCACGGCGACAGCGATGTTGATAATGGCAATGCATCTGCATTGGCTGCGATATTTCCCAATGCAACAACGGCAATAACTCCGGGAGATCATAATCATGCTGCATCAACACCTGAGTTTGCCGCAGCAGTAATGCAGTTTTTAAGAAAGAAGGATGAATAGTTGCTTAATAATATTCATGCAGTACATGGAAGTCCCGAAATAATCGCATAGGCGTCAGGCTAATATTGTTTAAATTGGGCTGAAACCCTTGCTGTGAATGAATTTCAGGGATACTCAAGATCAAAATTGTTCTTCCCGAAAATATCACCCCTCCGGGGGTTTTGTGAATTGCTGGTACGTTATTACTATAATCATTTCATCCGCCGTGGCGGATTGAAAAGCCTGAAGGGCTGACATGATTACAGATAGAAAGATTTGTCATTTGCACAAACCGCGAAGCGGTGACATATTTTATAAGCTTAGCTTAACGCCTATGCGAAATAATCGGGATAAATGAGATGAGGAACGATGATAGAAGATCAAAAGCTGGCCAACGAAAATTCTCTTCATAAAATTATTTACACAAATAATACCTTAGCCGTTTTTAAAACAATTGCATGCAACAAATTATAGAATGTGTTCCAAATTTCAGTGAAGGAAGAGATTCATCAATCATCAAACAAATTACAGATGAAATTGAAAGTGTTGAAGGTATTCGATTGTTAAATGTTGATCCGGGCAAAGCAACCAACAGAACAGTTGTAACTTTTGTTGGTGATCCGAAAGCGGTTGTGCAGGCTGCTTTCAGAGCAATTAAAAAAGCAGGTGAAGTAATTGATATGAGCAGGCATACAGGCGAGCATCCGCGCATGGGTGCCACTGATGTTTGTCCTTTAATTCCTGTTGCAAATATTACAATGGAAGAAACTGCTGAGTATGCACAGCAGTTGGCAAGGCTCGTTGGTGAAGACCTGCAGATCCCTGTTTATTTATATGAGCATGCACAGAAAAATAAACTGCGCAATAATTTATCTGTTATCCGTGCCGGTGAATATGAAGGGTTTTTTAAGAAGATAAAATTACCGGAATGGCAACCAGATTTTGGCCCGCAGGAATTTGATGCAAAACGTGGCGCGACAGTTATTGGTGCACGTGATTTTTTAATTGCTTATAATGTAAATCTTAATACAACTTCAACGCGCAGAGCCAATGCTATTGCATTTGATGTGCGTGAAGCAGGCAGAACAAAAACAGAAAACGGTAAACCTGTTTTAGATGAAAATGGGAAGGCGATAAATGTTCCGGGCAGTTTAAAAAGCGTGAAAGCTATTGGTTGGTTTATTGAAGAATATGGTGTTGCGCAAATTTCAATGAACCTGACCAACATTGGTGTAACGCCTTTGCACATTGCATTTGACGAAGTGTGTAAGAAAGCAGATGCACGTGGCATCCGGGTTACGGGAAGTGAACTGGTTGGTTTAGTTCCATTACAATCAATGATTGATGCAGGCAAATATTTTTTGGAGAAACAACAACGCTCAACCGGTGTTTCAGAAAAAGAGTTGGTGCGCATTGCAATTAAGTCAATGGGATTGGATGAACTCAGTCCGTTCAACCCCGAAGAAAGAATTATTGAATATTTATTGAAGGATAAATCAGACAGTAAACTAATCAATACAACGCTTACTGATTTTGCTGATGAAACAGCGAGTGAAAGCCCTGCGCCGGGTGGTGGTTCTATTTCAGCTTATGTTGGTGCATTGGGAATTTCGTTGGCAACGATGGTAGCGAATCTTTCCTCACATAAAAAAGGCTGGGATGAAAGATGGTCAGAATTCAGCGATTGGGCTGATAAAGGCCAGCACTATAAAAATGAATTGATGAAACTGGTAGATGCTGATACGAAAGCATTCAACCGGATTATGGCTGCGATGAGTTTATCAAAATCAAATGAAGAAGAAAAAAAGGTTCGCAAACAGGCTATACAGGAAGCAACAAAATTTGCGATTGAAGTTCCATTTAAAGTAATGCAGTTGTCGTATGAAAGTATGTATGTAATTAAAGCAATGGCTGAAACAGGAAACCCGAATTCTGTTTCAGATGCAGGTGTTGGCGCTTTGTGCGCGCGTAGCGCAGTGATGGGCGCATTCATGAATGTGCGCATTAATGCAAGTGGCTATGATGATAAAAATTATGTCGATGATATTATTACAAAAGGAAAAGAAATAGAAAATAAAACGATTGCACTTGAAGCAGAGATTTTGAAAATTGTGAATGAGAAGATTGGTATGTGATAAGTGGAATATCTAATATATGAGCTTGTCACGAATTAATAAACCAGGCTGCCGTCATTCCCACAAAAGTGGAAATCTCATAATCAGGTTCTTCAAGCTTTTAATAATGAGATGCTCAGTCAAGCTCCCGAAAATATCTGGATGGATGAGCAAAATTGCAAATGGTTGTGTTTTGCTCTTGATTTGTTTAAATGCTAAGATTTAAAAAGAAAACATTAACAGCAAACCAATGTTGCTATGAAAAACTGCAGTACAAGGGAGTGACACAACCGTGTTCAATCGAAGTTCAATTGCTGATAACAAAAAAAAATCTTTAAACAGCTAATCTTTCTTCAGCAACTCAATTTCATTCTGTAATTGTAACAGTATAGCGCTTATGGAAGCAAGCGTGGCTGCCTGGTTTTTTTCTGCCGGGTTATCTTTCAGGTTATCTACTTCAATGTCTTCCTGTATTTCATCAACATCTTTTTGTATCTCCTCAATATCTTCTTCAATGTCCTGTATGTCTTCCTGTATTTCGCCAACGCCTTCCTGGATTATTTCAATATCCTGGCTGTTTTTATTTACAGACATCTGGATAAAAATGGCGAGATAAATAGCTTCAAGCGAAACAACCGTAGTTAATATCAGCAACATCTCTTCAAACGTAACAACGCCGGTAACAGGAAGAATAAAAGAAGTAATAAAAAATATGGTGTGAAATATAATGGAGGAAGTAGAACCGATCCAGCGCGTTGCTTTATCTGCTACACGCTCCAGTTTTATTTTTCTTTCTTTGCTTAAAGTCATTGGTGAAGAAGGATTCTTTATTCGATCGCAATAAGTCTGCAATCAGTCTTGAGGCTGCAAAGTACGCAAACCTGCATGCGTGGTCTTTATCTTTTCTACTCTTTTTTTGAATTCTTCAAGTTCTTTTTGTTGCTGTTTTACAAAACTGTTCTTATCAAATTTACCTAACACGTCATTCATTTCTGCTTCTGAGTCGTACACCATTTTTCTAAACGGATTGGTATAATCTTTTTTTCTTGATTCACTTATTTTGTGCGTGATAGATTCAGTTATTTCAACTGCTTTATTTAACCAGTTGTTCAATTGAACAGCAGTTACATCAGTTGCATGTATGTTTTCAATTTCAATCAAAGAACTTAATGCATGTTGTACTTTTTGCAAAGGATAAATAATTCCCTGCGCTGTATATGCATCATGCAATTCATCCCAACTGTTTACCTGTTGATTCTTTATTGCATCTTTTAAAGCATTCACTTCTTCAACAGGTATTAATTGTCCGCCGACATTTAACCATTGCGTGCGAACATTAAAAGCACCTAACCCTTTAATCAGCTCTTTAACAGGTGGCGTATTATTTTCTTCCATCCACTTTATTAAATGCAATAATCCGTAATACAAGATCATTTCTCTATAAGCATTATAAGATTGTTGGGTTCTTCTTATAATTGTTTTGCGCTTTGCATTTTCAAAGCCTTCGGCAATTATTTCCAACTCATTTATAACCGCATTTTTTTCAAGCAATAATTCTTTTCCTTTTGCAATGTTTCCTTCTTCACTTGTATTTGGTTGATTGTTTTTTCTGAACCATGCTTTGCCTGTAAATAATTCGAGCAATCGCAACGATTCAAACATTTCATTCACGCTGTCGGGCGCTAAATAGTCATATTCAAGCAACTGGATTTTTTCTGCACGTCCGTCACGGTCCGGATATTTCCATGCGTTGCGTGCCAATGCGTACATGTTATACATAAACCAATAAGCCGGCATTATTTCAAGCTGGTCATCTTTATAATTTAAACTGACCAATGCAAACGGAAAAGGTATATTCAGTTCAAATAAATAATCGCCTTTCACGATCATAGTAAAGCTTGCAAACTTTGAATTGTGTTTAAGGCTTACACACAAGCCCGGCCAAAACCCACGCCCTGCAACAATTTCGCCATCTGCTGCTCTTGAATTATGATTGGAACCAATGGTTGCGCCTGCAGGAATATTGCTTTGTCCCATTACCACCGCAGCGCATAAAAAGGAGTTGTTATGATGTTGTTCATGCGCAGGAAATATTAATGAGTTCAATACTTCGCAGCAGGAAATAGTTGCGTTGTTACCGAGATAAGAGTTAATCAACCGCGCGCCATATTTTAACTGCGAGTGCGAAGCCATTACAAAACGAACGGCTTTCACTCCATAAAAAATTCTGCAACCTTTGCTGATGATGCCATTTACTAATTCGCACCCCTCGCCTATTTGTGTTGCTGCTTCTTCGGAAGAATGTATGGTGAGATTTTTAAGTTTGTTTGCACCTTTTATGTAAGCGTCACTGCCTATCCAGCAGTCTTTAATTATTGCTGTATTTTTTATAACAGTTCTGTCGCCAACCTTTCCATAATAACCACGTTCTTTTTTAAATTCTTTTTCCGTTATTTCTTTAAAGCGTTGTAACAGTTCAACATCATCGCGATACTTGCTCCATAAATATGCATCACCCGGTAACATGCCCGTAAAAGGAATCACACTTCTGCCGCCATTCTCATTACATATTTCCAGCCAGATGCGAATGCTTTCTTCTTCTCCATCTTTTATAATACCGTTGCCAAATTTTGCGCGATCTGTTGTTGCCAGTTCATTTGTATTGGCCACAATAACTTCGTTGCCGATTATATAGTTTGATAAATAATTCACATTATCAATTGATACATTATCGCCGAAATCTGAACTGATGATGATGGAATTATACATGCCTACTGCATAACGCATATCATTAAACTCAAGAAAGTAAGGTTCAAGTTTACCGATGCGCACAAGGCCAAAGAACTTGCAGTTCTTCACCAGTTCAGGATTGAATGCATCGCTTACCAAAATCTTATTCCAGTCGTCACTTGTATTGCGGTTCTTAACGAGCGCTTCAATTTCATAGGCACTAAGATTTCTGTAATCAATACCGCTCCTGTTTTGAAGATTGCGCAGGTAATATTCATCTTTTCCATCAGGCAAAAACTGCGGTTTAATAAAATTATAACCAAGTTTTTCAATAGGTATTTTTTGTATGTTATTCTCTGCCATAATAGCAATATATATAACGAAAGTAGTGCTTTGATTTTTCTGTTTATGTTGAACAAAATTTAAAACTTAATATTCAAATTGAACTAATAGAAGAGTTAGTTCATATTTTGTGTTTAATTCAATACTTAATCTCATGAAAAAAATTATTTTGTTTTGTTTGATTCTATCTGCAACAATTGTTCACGCGCAGGAACAAACTACCATAACGCCTTTACCAACTTTATTAACGTATAAAACTTATGGTTATGTAAATGGCGTGCGGTTAGATAGTATAGATGCGCAGTATGCTACTTTCTCCTGGAAAAATTCAAATACGCTCAGCTTTGATTTTGGCCAGTTTGTTCCTTCAAAAAAACTTATGGCAGTAACGGACAATAAAACTGTGCCGTTATATTTTCAAACACAAGATGATATGTTGGTGCTGAATTTTCTTTATTACAACGGATGGGAATTAGACCAGGCCAATGCAATTGCCCCTAATGCTTCAAATTATGTTTTGAAAAAAAGAAATAAATAAGAAGGTTATTCAAGTGCAGTGAAATTTTTATAGTCAAATATTTCAGGATTGATGTTTTCATTGGCTTTACAATCGTAATACATTTCTTTTTGTACAAGTTTTTCATTTACATAAAAATCGCAGGCAGTTTCGCTCCAACCATTGCCGAATTGTTTATGATCTTTAAATATGCCTTCTTCTTTTTCTCCGTTTTCATAGCTGATAAATTTTACAGCCACCAGCTTTTGCTTATCAATCCATAACTGGTTTGTTTTTTCATCTGCATTAGTTGCGCCGATCACATAAACAGGTTCGTTATTAAATATTGTTTCGAATGATTTATTTATATCATAACCATATTGTGTAAACATTGCTTTCACCGTATCAAACGGATAAAAATACATGCCACCTAACATGAATGTAAGGTTATCATCATTCACAGTTGTTCTTGCTAATTTCCCTTTACGAAAACTATAGATTGAATCTGTTGTAAAGATTGCTGCATTACCACTGTTTTTATCACCAAAATCTATACGGAACTTATCAGGATATTCAACATTCTCATACCATGTTGAAGTATTGGTCAAACTATCATTTTTATATACTTCTGTAGTTTGCGTAAAGCTGAAGGTCTTCATCCATTTGCCTGCATATTGTTTATACATTTTTGCAAGTATCTCTTCTCCGTTATTTTTTGCAGAAGAAAAAGAAACGAGTATAAAAAACAAGCATACTGATACAGCAGGTTTCATCTTTTAAGGTTTAATATTCCAAAGTAAATAAATGAAAAACGCTTTCCCGAAAATTTATATAAGAAGCAAAATGCATTTATAAACGGAGGAGCTATTACCTACAATTATGGCTTGATTATTTCTGTATTTTTATTTACACTTAAAAAGAAGACATATGGAATCTTTTAACCAGCTAATTCAATCTGATAAACCAGTATTGGTTGATTTTTTTGCAACCTGGTGCGGCCCTTGTAAAGCAATGGAGCCTGTAATAAAAGATGTTGCTAAAACAGTTGAAGGCAAAGTGCGTGTTGTAAAAGTTGATATTGACAAACAACAACACTTAGCTCAACAATACAATGTAAATGCAGTGCCTACTTTCATGATTTTTAAAAGCGGAAAGCCAACATGGCGGCATCCGGGAATGATTGATAAAAGCAGTTTGCTAAACATGCTTAACCAGGCAGTGTAAGATTGTTTTGAGTTACGAATTTTAAGCACCCGCTGTATCAATCAACCTATTGCACAGAGGCATCCCTCTCCACCTGTGGAGAGGGAACGAGGGTGAGGCACTATTCCACCGTAACACTCTTCGCTAAATTCCTTGGCTTATCTACATCATAACCTTTGGCAACACCAATATAATAAGCTAACAATTGAAGCGGGATAACGCTCAGCATCGGCGCAACAATTTCATCGGCAGGTGGTACAATAATTATATCATCAGATAAAGTTGGAGAAACTTCATCGCCTTCTGTTATAATTGAAATCACTTTTCCCCTGCGCGCTTTTATTTCCTGCATATTGCTGATGATCTTATGATGATAAGAATCTTTCGTGGCAACAAATACAACAGGCAAGGTTTCATCAACCAAAGCAATTGGCCCATGTTTCATTTCTGCAGCAGGATAACCTTCTGCATGTATGTAAGAAATTTCTTTAAGCTTTAATGCGCCTTCCAATGCAACAGGGAAATTATAGCCTCTGCCGAGATAGAGGAAGTCATGCGCGTCTTTATATTTTTCTGCGAGCGTTTGTATAACATCACTTTGCTGAAGCACTGTTGCAACTTTATCAGGAATGTCCACCAGTTCTTTACACAACAAAAGATAACGTTCTTCATCAATTGATTTTTTCATGTGCGCGATCTTCAACGCAATCATTGTAAGTACTGCAAGCTGTGCTGTAAAGGCCTTGGTGCTTGCTACACCAATTTCGGGGCCTGCGTGTGTGTACGCGCCTGCATGTGATTTACGCGCGATGGAAGAACCTACAACATTCAACACGCCTAAAATAATTGCGCCTTGTTCTTTTGCTGTTTCAATCGCTACCAATGTATCTGCTGTTTCACCGCTTTGAGAAATAGCAATGATGACATCGCCCTTATTTATAACAGGATTTCGGTAACGAAATTCAGATGCATATTCAACCTCAACGGGAATCCTGCACAGCTCTTCAAAAATATATTCAGCCACCAAACCCGCATGCCAGCTTGTTCCGCACGCAATCATAACAATGCGATTGGCATTCATTATCTGCTCCGCATACTGCTGAATACCACTCATGGTTATCGTGCCTTTATCTGCATCCAGTCTTCCGCGTAAGCAATCATAAATAGTTTGCGGTTGCTCAAAAATTTCTTTCAGCATAAAATGTTCAAAGCCGCCTTTTTCAATGGCAGCCAGGTCCATATCAAGCCTTGTAATGAACGGTGTTTGTTTTTCGTTGCCAAGATTTTTTAAGATCAGTTCATCAGCCCGCACAATTGCAATTTCATAATCGTTTACATACACCACCTCTTTTGTGTATTCAATTATCGGCGATGCATCGCTCGCCAGGAAATGTTCATTCTTTCCAATACCAATTACCAGCGGACTTCCCTTACGCGCTGCAATAATGGTATCCGGATCATCTTTATCAATTAATAAAACACAATAAGCGCCAACGATTCTTCGCAGCGCAATGCGTAATGCTTCTTCAAGTGTGCCTTCATTATTTTTTTTGATGTCTTCTATAAAATTCAGCAACACTTCTGTATCTGTATCACTGCTGAACGTGTAACCTTTTCTCAGCAGTTCATTTTTTATCTGTGCATAGTTTTCAATAATCCCGTTATGGATCATCGCAATATTACCGCTGTTGCTCACATGCGGATGCGCGTTGCGGTCGCTCGGTTCACCATGCGTTGCCCAGCGTGTATGTCCAATACCAATACTGCCGCTTACATCTTTTCCGATCAGCGTTTCCTCCAGTTCAGCAACACGGCCTTTCTTCTTATACACTTTCAATCCATCGTTAATTAATGCAACGCCGGCACTGTCGTAACCACGATATTCCAAACGCTTCAATCCTTTTAAAACAACAGGATAAGCCTGCCTGTAACCTATATATCCAACTATTCCACACATAAATAATTATTTATTTTGCTTCGCAAAATGTTTTGAATGATGTTATGTAGCCGGCAAATGAACTCCGGTTAAACTTCGTTGTTTCCAAACTTGCTGCTATCCTCAAGCAAATTTGCTCCTTGTACTGCATGAATCCTATTCAGCAACGGGCCGCTGTTCATAGCTGCTTATTGATGTTCAAACAACCTGCAGGTTTATCTTTGATAAAAATATTTATTACGAAAGTATGGAAACAACACCGGAAAAATTTCCCAATGTAACGTTAGAAGATGATCGTGTTTTATTGAGGCCGCTTGAAGAAAATGATTATAACAATTTATTGCCTTTGGCATTAAATGAACAGGGACTTTGGTTTTATTCTTTGGTAAGGCCTGAAGGCGAAGAAGGTTTAAAAAATTATATAAGCATTGCGCTTGCTGAGAAAGCTGCGGGCAAAGAATTTCCCTTTATTGTATTTGATAAACAAACAAACGAATATTCAGGCAGCACAAGATTTTACGATATTAATCTTTCGTATAGAACTTTGCAGTTAGGCTATACATGGTATGGAAAAAAATTTCATGGAACAGGTTTGAATAAGCATTGCAAATTTTTACTGCTGCAATTTGCCTTTGAAGTTTTAGAATTTGAACGCGTTGAGTTTCGTGCCGATACAAGAAATGAAAGAAGCATTGCTGCGATGAAATCTATTGGTTGTAAAGTAGATGGTGTATTGCGAAATAATATGCCTACAGTTGAAGGTGGCAGAAGAAGTTCAATCGTGCTCAGTATTTTGAAAGACGAATGGATTGATGAGGTTAAAAGCAATTTGATGAAGAAACTGTAACGCTAACTTTTATTCAATATTTACTTATGAAAAATGTAACCGGGATAATTGTAAACCGAACAATACATTGCTTTGTATAATGAAGATTACTCATACTGAAATCTACAAATACAGTATTCCTATGGTTCCTTTTACCATCGCAACAGGAACCATGCATTATGCGCAAAATATTTTTATCCGGATACATACAAATGAAGGCCTGACCGGAGTTGGCGAATGCTCTGCTTTTCCTATGATAACAGGTGAAACACAATCAACCTGTTTTGAAATGGCTAAAGATTTTGCTCTGTTATGGAAAAATAAAGATGCACTCAACATTGCATCACGCATGAATGAGTTGCATGCATTTACAGCATATAACAACACGGCTAAAAGTGCTTTTGATATGGCTTTGCATGATATCAATGCACAACATGCGCAATTGCCTTTATATAAATTTTTAGGCGGAACAATCAAGAAACAATTACTCACTGATGTTACTGTAGGAATAAATGAACCCATGCAAATGGCTGCTGCAGCAAACAATTTTGTTGAGCAAGGTGTAAGCATCTTAAAAATAAAACTGGGTAAAAATGTTCAGCATGATATTGATGCAGTAACATTAATTACAGAATCAGTTGGCAATTCTATAAAGCTAAGAGTTGATGCAAACCAGGGCTGGAGTTATGATGAAGCAGTTTATGTATTGACAGCATTAAAAGATTTCAATATTGAATTTTGTGAGCAACCTATGCGCAGGCATAACGATCATTTATTGCCACAACTAAAAACGATCTCACCTGTAAAAATTATGGCAGATGAAAGTGCGTTTGATCACTATGATGCAATAAGATTGATTGAAGCAGATGCCTGCGATTATGTAAACATTAAGTTTGCAAAAAGTGGTGGAATACTCGAAGCAAAAGAAATTAATGCAGTTTGCGAAAAGCATACTATTAAATGCATGATGGGTGGAATGTTGGAAAGTCGCGTTGCATTAACTGCATTCGCACATTTTGCAACAGCTTTTGACAATATTTGTTTTTACGACATGGATACCTGTATGCTTGGACATAAAATTGATCCTGTTATTGGTGGAGTAAGCTATAATAATTTTTATGTTGAGTTGCCTGATGCAATTGGTATTGGCGCTGACGTAGATGAAACATTTTTAAACAAACCGGAGAAAGTGATTGTATAACCTGCTTATTATTGAACTAAAATTTAAAAATAAAAATAATGCGTATTTTAATTGATATGGATGATGTTATTGCTGATGCAAGTGAACGTTTCCTTGAATGGTATGAAAGGGATTTTGGTGTAAGATATGCAAAGGCAGACATTCATGGAAAAAGATTGTATGATATCATTCCAGCTGAGCATGCACAAACAGTAAAGAGTTATCCGCATCAGCCCGGTTTCTTTAAAGATCTTCTTGTAATTGAAAATGCAAAAGAAACAGTGGAGGCATTGAACAACCTGCATGAAATTTATATTGTTTCAGCAGCTATGGAATTCAAGCATTCATTTTTGGATAAATACGAATGGCTGGATAAACATTTTTCTTTTATACATTGGAAACGCAGAATTTTTTGCGGCGATAAACATTTGATCAAAGCAGATATTTTAATTGACGATCACGATTTCAATTTATCTGTTTTCACAGGCAGGCCGATTGTATTCTCCGCTCCTCACAACATGCATTACACAGAATATGAACGTATGAACGGCTGGCACGAAGCTGGTAATTTTTTTGAAGGATTGAAGTAATATTATTTGCCACGAATGCACGAACACTTGTGTAAATATTATTCGTGCATTCGTGGCTTATTTTTTAATGCATCCTGTCTCCTCTTGGCTCTAAATGTTGAATTACCTCAGCTTCATAGACAAGCCATTCATTCCAGCGTTTGCGTACCTTTTCTTTATCAACATAAGTTTCAGCCAACTCAATAAAAGTCACATAATGCCCTGCTTCACTTTCCATAAAACGGCGATAAAAGTTTTTCAAATAATCATCATTCAAACCTTCACTCAAACGCTTAAAGCGTTCGCAACTTCTTGCTTCAATCAAAGCACATATTAAAAGTTTATCCAGCAAACGATACTCCTCTCTCCCACCCTTTACTTCAAACTGCAGCAGTTTATTTACATACTCATCTTTACGTTGTTTGCCAAGATATAAATTTCTTTTTCTTAATTCCTGCAAAACCAACCGAAAATGGCCCCATTCTTCTGTAACAATTGGAGAAAGTTCATTCACTAATTCGATCTTATCCGGATAACGTTGTATCAATGAAATGCAACTGGTCGCAGCCTTTTGTTCGCAATAAGCATGATCAGTTAAAATATCCTGTAAGCTAATGACAGCAAGGTTTACCCAACGGGGATCAGTAGGCAGGTGCAATCCTAAAATATTTCTTTCAGCTTCATTCATTTAAACAAAGTAAATACATAAACCCGTTGTGCATTAACCAGGTATTAGTGAAACAGGCAACAGAAGATTGTTTAATACTAATTAAAAACATATAAAAAAGGGATTAAAAAGGTACAAAAAAGGGACCAAAGAGGTAATATACTTCTCTTTGATCTGTTTTTTATTTGTTTTTTGTCTCTGTTTAAATTGATATTGATAATACTTAATTCAATGCTTATACAATGACTTGTTACCGTTAGTTTGGAATAAGAACTTGAATACTGCAAAGGTTTGCTATCAGGCGGCTACTTGTATCGCCATGTCGAACGATAGTGAGAAATTTCTGCATAATTTTAAGCTTAAGAGAATTTGAGAGGTTTATTTCGTTCTTAATTATTTTTTAATTGTCTCAATGATTGCTTCGCAATTCTCCTAACGTCGAAATGACGTACAAGAGGTTTTCACTTGTGAATTTGGATTTATTTTATTCTGTCTGTAAACCTTATGTGCCTTATTAGGGTGAAAAAAACTCAACTGCGGTAATGTATGTCGCAACATAATTTCTTTTTGTCTCTTTAATTAAAAAAAACGCTGCAACAAATTAATTTCGCAGCTTCAAAAAATCACCAACTGCCACACAAACATCGCGTATGAAAAAATTGCTTTTACTCACCGTTCTTCTTCTTTCTTTTTATTCGTCTAAACTGGTTGCTCAGAATGCACCACAATTAGGCAAAGCATCAGTTAAAGATGTTATTGCTGCTATGACGCTTGAAGAAAAAGCCAAGCTCGTTGTTGGCAATGGCTTCAGCATGCCGGGCAGTAAAAATCAGTCTGCAACCAATATCGGAATGACAAAAGATAAAGTTGCCGGTGCTTCCGGAACCACATTTGCCATTCCGCGTTTAGGCATTCCTTCTATGGTTGTTTCTGACGGGCCTGCAGGCGTTAGGATTGACCCTATCCGCAATAACGACAGTGCAAAAACATATTATGCTACAGCCTGGCCTGTGGCTACGCTGATCGCTTCTTCCTGGGATACATCCATTGCAAAAAAAGTTGGTGTTGCTTTCGGGAGTGAAGTACATGATTACGGCTTGGATGTAATTCTAGGCCCGGGAATGAATATTCACCGCAATCCTTTGGGCGGAAGAAATTTTGAATACTATTCTGAAGACCCGGTTATCTCCGGCAATATGGCTGCAGCGTTGGTAAATGGTATTCAGAGCAATGGTGTTGGTGTATCTGTAAAACATTTCGTTGCAAACAACGAAGAGACAGACCGCATGACTATAAATGAAATGATTAGTGAAAGAGGCTTAAGGGAAATTTACCTGAAGAATTTTGAGATAGCAGTTAAAAAATCAAATCCCTGGACGATAATGAGTTCATATAATATAATCAATGATACCATGACTTCGGAAACCCATGATTTGCTTACAACCATTTTGAGAAAAGAATGGGGTTTTAAAGGTTTTGTAATGAGCGACTGGTTTGGCGGAAGGGATGCAGTAGCACAGATGAAAGCAGGTAATAATTTATTAATGCCCGGCACACCAAAACAAACACAGGCTATTATTGACGCGGTGAAAAACGGAACGCTTGATGAAAAGATTTTAGATGAAAATGTGGCGGGTATTTTAAATGTAATGCTGAAATCACCTTCATTCAAAAATTATAAGTACTCAGATAAACCTGATCTTAAAAAGGATGCTGAAATTTCCCGTGAAGCGGCAACCGAAGGAATGGTTTTATTAAAGAATGATAACAATGCACTTCCATTAAAATCAGTAAAAAATATTGCTTTGTTTGGCGTGAACGGTTATGAATTGATTGCCGGCGGTACCGGCAGCGGCGATGTAAACAAAGCTTATACAGTTTCGCTGGCGCAGGGTTTAAACAATGCAGGCTATGTTTTAAATGATGAAACAAAAAATTTATATGCCGCATACGTTGCTGACTATAAATCAAAAAATCCAAAACAAAGCATTATTGAACAATTCATGCATCCGCGGGCGCCTATGCCTGAATATGCTGTAAGCAATGATATAATAAACAAGCAGGCTGCTTCATCAGATATTGCCATTATTGCAATCGGCAGAAATGCAGGTGAAGGCAAAGACAGGCAGGTAGATAATGATTTTAATTTATCAGACGTAGAAAAGACAATGATTAAAAGCGTAGCCGATGCTTTTCATGCGCAAAACAAAAAAGTTGTTGTTGTATTGAATATTGGCGGCGTAATTGAAATGGCAAGCTGGCGCGATAATGTTGACGGCATATTGCTTGCATGGCAACCGGGTTTGGAAGGTGGTAATGCAATGACTGATATATTGAGTGGCAAAGTAAATCCTTCAGGAAAACTGGCAACAACATTTCCTATGCAATATGAAGATGTGCCTTCGGCTAAAAATTTTCCGGGAACAGAATTTCCTGATAAAGCTACATCTGGCATGATGGGCATGAAGTTAATACCCGCAGAAGTTACTTATGAAGAAGGCATTTATGTTGGCTACCGTTATTACAATACTTTCAATGTAAAGCCTGCGTATGAATTTGGTTACGGATTATCATACAGCAACTTCACCTTCGGTAATTTAAAACTCAGTTCATCAACATTTGACAAAAGCATTACAGCAACACTTACTATTACCAATCAAGGTAAGATGCCGGGAAAAGAAGTAGTTGAAATTTATGTGTCTGCCCCTGCAAACAATATTGATAAACCTTCAGAAGAACTAAAAGCATTTGCAAAAACAAAATTGTTGAAACCGGGTGAAACACAAACAGTGAAGTTCACTTTAACTGCAGCAGATCTTGCATCTTTTTACACTGATAAAGAAGCATGGATTGCAGACGCGGGAAAATATACGCTTAAAGCAGGCGCTTCATCAACAGATATTCGCTTAAAAGCTTCATTCAATTTGCCGAATGAAATTACAGTTGAGAAAGTAAATAAAGCACTAACACCGAAAGCTAACATAAATGAGCTAAAAGCGAATTCAAAAGAATCAAGCTATATTGAAGAATTGAATAACTTCGGAATGTAAGCAAACGTTCAGATTGCTTCTCCTTGTAAATTCACTTCATGAAAAAGATCATCTTATTTTTTGCAATTGCTTTTGCATGCAATGCATCCAAAGGTTTTGCGCAGGTTGAAGTTAAACCGTTGTCAGATCAGCAATCAATGCTGCAAAGCAGCGATCCGCAACTTGCACAGAACAAAAAACTGCTATACGATTTCTGGCGTGAAGTGTTTGAAGGCGGCCATCTGGAGCTCGCAGATAAATATATGGCTGAAACATATATTCAGCATAACCCAAATGTTGCGACAGGCAGAAAAGCTTTTGTTGATTTCTTTTCAAAATACAGGCAGCCACAACCAATTGCTGATACCATCAAAGCGCCTGTTGTGTCAATTATTGCAGAAGGCGATATGGTGATGATAAGTTTTGCAAGAGAGCTGCCTGATCCAAAAGACAGTACGAAAAAATATACAACCACATGGTTTGATATGTTTCGTATTGAGAACGGAAAGATCGCTGAACATTGGGATGCTGCAACAAAGCAATAAATGTTTGAAGCGATTATAAACTGCATTTATTATTATTGCTTACCGAATTCCGATTCTATTTTAATCATATAGTTTACGATTCTCCATTATGAAAAAAATTCTCATTCTATTATTTTTTATTGCATCCATTGCACATGCACAGCAAAAAGTAATTCAGTTATACAATGGCGCAGCGCCGGGTTCTGAAAACTGGAGCTGGGATGAACAGTTCATTGCAGCGGATAAGAACATGTTTAAGACAAACATTGTTTACAATGTTTCAAAGCCAACACTTACTGTGTACGCACCCGATGCATCTGTTGCAAACGGAACAGCGATTGTTATTTGCCCTGGCGGTGGCTTTCATCTTTTATCCATCAACAGCGAAGGCATTGATGTGGCAACATGGCTTGCAAAAAGAGGCGTTACGTGTTTTGTGTTGAAGTATAGATTAATTCATAGTACAAGCAATGATCCTATACAGGATATGATGAACATGATCAATAACAAAGGCGAGTCTGATGATCAAACCAAAAATGTGATCGCTATGGGAATAAGCGATGGCCGCGAAGCCATTACTTATGTGCGTAAACACGCTGCTGATTATAATATCAATCCTGATAAAATTGGTATCATCGGTTTTTCTGCAGGCGGTACTGTTGCTGCATCGTCAGCCTTTAATTATACGGCGGATAACAAACCTGATTTTGTTGCACCAATCTATCCCTTCTTCCCTGATAGTATGCAAACAGCCATTGCTGCAGATGCACCGCCAATGTTTCTTGTGGCTGCATCAAATGACCAGTTAGGATTAGCGCCGCACAGTGTTAGTTTGTACAATAAGTGGTTATCGTCAAAGCATTCTGCAGAACTACACATGTATGTACAGGGTGGACATGGTTTTGGTATGCGTACACAAAATATTCCCACTGATTCATGGATTGACCGCTTTGGCGATTGGTTACAGGTTATGAACATTGCAAAAGGAACTGCATCACCGGGTGATGAACAGGTTGACCGTATGCAGAGAACATTGAAAGACTGGCCCAACATTCAGCGTTATGCAGATGACAATGAAAAGCTGAAAGCAGTTGAAGATAAGAAGCGTGTGGTGTTCATGGGTAATTCTATTACTGAAGGCTGGAAAAATAATGATTCGTCATTTTTTATAAACAATGATTATATTGACCGCGGCATCAGCGGACAAACAACGCCACAAATGCTTGTACGTTTCCGCGAAGATGTGATCAACCTGAAACCAGCTGTGGTAACGATTCTTGCAGGCATCAATGATATTGCACAAAACACCGGCCCGATAAAGCTGGAAGACACTTATGGCAACATTATTTCAATGGCCGAGTTGGCAAAAGCAAACAATATAAAAGTAGTTATCACTTCAACATTGCCTGCTAATGCAATTCCATGGCGCACGTACATTCATCCAGCAGATTCAGTAATTGCGTTGAACAAAATGCTGAAAGCATACGCGGATAAAAACAAAATAATATTTGTTGATTACTATTCCGCAATGGTTGATGATCAAAAAGGTTTACCGAAAACTTTGTCTAATGATGGCGTGCATCCAACGCTTGCAGGTTACCAGGTAATGGAACCATTAGTACAGAAAGGTATTGCAGATGCATTAAAGCAGAAATAAGATTTATTATTAGTGCATTCGTGGTTTTATGATTTATAAAAATAGAACGCGCATGCGACAATAATCTTCAAACATCAATCCAACAAAATGAAAATAAAACGTTTGCTGACTTTTTCAGTTTCATTATTTATTGCAGTTGCATCATTCGCACAAACAAAAACACCTGTTGTAAAAACAGATGCAGGTTTGGTTTCAGGAATGATTGATGGAAACATAAATATTTTCAAAGGCATTCCATTTGCAGCACCACCTGTTGGTGAATTAAGATGGAAAGCACCGCAACCGGTACAGCCGTGGAATGATGTTAAAAAATGTGATGAGTTTGGTGCAAGCCCGATGCAGGCTTCACCCGCTCCGTTCAGTATGTGGAGCGAAGAATTTTTAATACGTAAAGAACCCATCAGCGAAAATTGTTTGTATTTAAATGTCTGGACAAGCTCAACATCATCCAATAAAAAATTGCCTGTACTAGTTTGGATATACGGTGGAGGTTTTTCAAGTGGCGGCGCAAACGTTCCTATTTATGATGGTGAAGCTATGGCGAAGAAAGGAATTGTGTTTGTAAGCATTAACTATCGTGTTGGCATATTCGGATTCTTTGCCCATCCTGACCTTACAAAAGAATCAGGCTATAATGCTTCCGGCAATTATGGATTGCTTGACCAGATCGCTGCATTAAAATGGGTGCAAAAAAATATTGCAGCTTTCGGCGGTGATGCAAACAATGTAACAATTGCCGGTCAGTCTGCAGGTTCAATGAGCGTAAATTGCCTGGTTGCTTCTCCCCTTGCAAAAGGTTTATTCAATAAAGCTATTGCTGAAAGTGGCGCTAATTTAATCAGTGGTGCTTTTGGAAGCAGAACATTACAACAAGCTGAAGAAGATGGAGTGAAAACAGCTTCATCATTACACGCAAATTCAGTTGGAGATCTGCGTAAGATGTCCGCAACAGAACTGATGAAAGTTCAGGGTATACGTGGCGGACCAATTGTTGATGGTTATGTGTTACCTGAACCTATCGGCGAAATATTTGCATCCAACAAAGAAAATAATGTTAGCTTATTAACAGGATGGAATGAGAATGAAGGATTAATGTTCGGCCAGGTAAAAAAAGCAGATGATTTTAAAAAACAGATGGAGCAGCAATATGGCAACGATGCACAAACTGCTTTGCAATATTATCCTGCAACAAATGATTCAATAGCTTCAGCATCTCAGTATGATCTTTCACGCGATATAATATTTGGTGTACAGAATTATACATGGGCAAACGTTGAAAGCGGTCAAGGCAGCAAAGTTTATGTTTATCATTTCACGCGTAAAGTGCCGGGCACAGGCCAGTATGCAAAGTATGGTGCGTTTCATACAGGCGAAGTTCCTTATGCCTACGATAACCTGAAATTCGTGAACAGGTCATGGGAAGATGTTGATCATAAACTGGCTGATGTAATGTCATCTTATTGGGTAAACTTTATAAAAACAGGAAATCCTAATGGAAAAAATTTGCCTGACTGGAAGGCTTACAACACAAAAGATAAACAAGTGATGATACTTGGAACAACGCAGCAATCACAGCCATTAAAAGACGCTGCGCAACTTGATTTTATTTACTCAAAAATGAAAGCTCAATAATTTCATCAATACAAAAACGAATGCCATGCTACAAAGAAGAAAATTCATCAAACAATCTGCTGCCGCTGCTGCCGCAGGGTTATTAATATCAAAAAGCGCAAATGCATTTTTTAATCCGAAAGCAATGCCGCCGGTCGGGTTGCAGTTGTTTACTTTTTTTGGAATTATTGATGATGATGTGCAAGGCACATTGAAGCGTATTGCTGATATTGGTTATAAAGAAATTGAATCTGCATTCAGCAAGAAAGGTGGTTATTATGGAATGAAAGCAAAAGAATTTAAATCACTGGTTGAAAGTTTAGGCATGCAATGGAAATCGCATCATGTTTTGGGCGCGCCGTTTAAACTTCCGCCGGGTACAAAAATGCCCAACGATGCAAACGGTAAACCCATTACTATTCCGCCAATGCGCAATCTTAAAGAAAACATGCAGGAGTTGGTTGATGAAGTAGCTGAAGTTAATTTACCTTTTTTGGTTTGCGCCAACACACCTCTTGACACTACAGAAAATATCAACAGCTCGCTTGAAGTGATGAGTAAAAGCGGTGAAGCATGCAAGAAAGCAGGCATACAATTTTGCTATCATAACCATGAAGCAGAATTTAAAGCTGTTGATGGAAAAGTTCCTTATGATCTAATGCTGTCGCAATTAGATAAGAACAATGTACAGTTTGAACTGGATCTTGCATGGGCAACAAAAGCCGGCACAGATCCGGTTGCTTTATTCAATCAAAACCCGGGGCGTTTCCCTTTATGGCATGTAAAAGACCTGGATGCAAGCCGCGAGAATATTATGCCTGTTGGCGAAGGCACTATTGACTTCAAACGCATATTTGCTGCGGCTTCTGTGGCAGGTATGAAAGATTTTTTTGTTGAACATGATATGCCTAAAGATGCTTACGCGAGTATTACATCAAGCATAGCTAATTTGAAAAAAATGTTAAGCTGAAAGAAGGTTAACAAAGAATGCTTAACAAAATTGGACAGACAATGATTCACGTCTGACGTATGACGATTCACGTTCATAATCTCTTGGTATATTCGCCCACCTAAAAATTTTTGCAATGCTATTGCTTGGAATAGATATAGGAACATCATCAGTAAAAGTTTCTGTTGTTGATGCGGCTTCACAGAAGCGCATTGTGTCTGCACAATTTCCCGAAAATGAAGCAGAGATCATCAGCCTTCAAAACGGTTGGGCAGAGCAAAACCCTGACACGTGGTGGGAATATTTACAGCATGCATTGATGGAAGCAAATGTTTCAGGAAAGTATGATCCGAAAGATATCGCTGCGATTGGTATTGCTTATCAAATGCACGGACTTGTTGTGGTAAACAAGATGCAACTCGCTTTGCGCAACAGTATTATCTGGTGTGATAGTCGTGCTGTGCCTTACGGCGATAAAGCACTGGCTGCAATAGGAGAAGAAAAATGTTTGAGTTGCTTATTAAATTCTCCGGGAAACTTCACTGCTTCCAAACTTGCATGGCTAAAAGAAAATGAACCTGTAATATATAAGCAGGCACATAAAATAATGTTGCCCGGTGATTTCATCGCTATGCGTTTAACAGGCGATATCACTACAACACCTTCTGCCTTATCTGAGGGCATCTTTTGGGATTTTCAGCATGATGAAATTTCAAAAGATGTAATGCGCTATTTTAATTTTAAAACAGGGTTGATACCACAGGTAAAAGATGTATTCAGCACACATGGTTTTTTAAAAGAAGAAGTTGCTGCTAAGCTTGGATTAAAGCAGGGTATTCCGGTTAGTTATAAAGCAGGCGACCAATTGAACAATGCACTTTCATTAAATGTGATGCAGCCCGGAGAAGTTGCTGCAACAGCAGGTACATCAGGTGTTATTTATGCTGTTGCTGATGATCTGGTGCACGATAAATTAAGTCGCGTAAACAGTTTTGCGCATCTTAATCATTCAACAAAAGAAAAAAGAATTGGTGTATTGCTTTGCATTAACGGCACAGGCATTATGAATAGCTGGACAAAAAAATTGATCGGCTCTAATAAAACTTATTCGCAATTGAATGATGAAGCGGCAGCAATAGCGCCGGGAAGCGAAGGATTATTAATATTTCCTTTTGGCAATGGTGCGGAGCGTATGTTAAGTAACGAAATAGTTGGCTCGTCTATTCAAAATATAGATCTGAATAAACATACACCTGCACATATTTATCGTGCAGCACAGGAAGGCATTGCTTATGCATTCAGGTATGGATTGGATATAATGCGTGAGAACAATATTGAACCAAAAGTTATTCGCGCAGGCAAGGCCAATATGTTTTTGAGTGATGTATTTGTTGATGCATTTGTAAATGTTTGCAATGTGCCTGTTGAGTTGTATGAAAATGATGGCAGCGTTGGCGCCGCACTTGGTGCAGGTATCGGTGCTAAAATTTTTGAAGATGAAAAAGCAGCATTCAGCAATATGCAGCGTTTAAAACTGATTGAACCGAATGGGAAACATGCTAATGAAAAGAGTTATGAGAAGTGGAAGAATGAGTTAAGAAAAAAACTAACTACTTAAATTTATTAAATTGAAGAGATACAACCCTAATAAAACTCACTTAATCGTTTCAATCGTATTCCTGTTGTTGTTGCTCAATTACAACTTTCCTTTATTTAGGTTTAAAAATATATTAGCGAATTACTATGTAGGAACTATATTTTGCCTCCTTCCGATATTTTTAATAGTTAATTTTTTTTATTGTCAGTTTTCATCTGTAATTAAAATAATATCTGGGGTTATTTTTGGAGTATTATCACTTTTTTTTACAGTATTTGCACTCTTTACTTTCATCGAAGCTTTATCAATACAAGATACTGGCCATGATGATTCGTTTCAAAATATTCATGAAATAATAACCAACGGTTACAGCATTAAAGTTTATCAAACTGATGGAGGAGCCACAACTGATTTTGGAATTGTGGTTCGCCAGGAAAAAGAAATTTTACCAGGGTTATTGTTAGTGAAAAGTTTATACTCTCAATATCATTGCGATGATGTCAGGTATAAATTAAGCGATGAAAAAAATCTGTTGATTGATGATTATGAAAATGATTCTATGGTAAAAATTAAATTAAATAGTTGGGTATATTTTTAATTTTTGCTTAAATAATTATTACAACACTAACTATTTATCTTTTTCAGAAAATCATAAATATCTTCCCATCCTTTTGTTTCAAGTGCAAGCGAAGTTTCGCGCAGCACTTCAACCGTATCTGTCAACTCTTTTAAACCAAGTCCATCGCGCCTGTGAATCCATATTCCTTTACAGCCAAGATTCTTTGCCATTTGTACATCAGTAATACGGTCACCAATTACAAAAGAATTTTCAATATCATAATCTGGATTATTTAAATATTGTGTTAGCATACCAATGCGCGGCTTGCGGTTGGGCGATTTATCTTCTTTAAAAGAACCATCAATATAAACAGCTTCAAAATTTACATCTTCATTTTTAAAAGCCTTCATAATAAAATCCTGTATCGGCTGAAAATGTTCATATGGAAAATATTCAGTGCCTAATCCATCCTGGTTGCTTACAATTACCAACTCATAATCAAATTCTGTAGCAATTAAATTCATGTATTTAAAAACATGCGGAAGAAATTCAAGCTTATCCCAGCTATCAATATTGCCGCTTTGTGGTTCAATTATAAGTGTGCCATCACGATCGATAAATAAAATTCTCTTTGCCATAGCTGCAATGTTACAATTTGTTTTTATGTTGAATATTATTAAGCTTCAATTATTATATGCAGATAAAAAACAAATACCTATTTTTAAAACCTTTATTCACCTAACGAGCTATCATCATGAACACGTCAAGAAGAAAATTTGTAGTACAAAGCACGCTTGCCGCTGCAGGCTTTTCATTGTTGAGATCAAAATCTTTTGCATCACCATTTGCAAGCGATCATATCACAGGTTTACAATTGTATTCTGTAAGAGATGATATGGGCAAAGACCCATCAGGAACATTAAAGCAGCTTTCAGCAATTGGTTATCGCTATGTTGAACATGCGAATTATGTTGACCGGAAATTTTATGGATACAGCGCTGCTGATTTTAAAAAATTACTGGATGATCTTAATTTAAAAATGCGAAGCGGCCATACTGTAATGAGCGCCCAGCATTGGGATGACTCAAAAAATGACTTTACTGATGTATGGAAAAATACAGTGGAAGATGCGGCTGCTGTTGGACAGGAATTTGTAATAAGCCCATGGCTGGATGAAGCATTGCGGACAGATATGGACAAGCTGAAAAAATTTATGGATGTGTTTAACAAGTGCGGTGAATTATGCGGAAAGTATAACATGAAGTTCGGTTATCACAATCATGACTTTGAAATTGTAACCAAAGTAGGTGATGAAAATTTATATGATTTCATTATAAAAAATACTGATCCCAATCTTGTTATTCAGCAGATGGATATTGGCAACTGGTATGGCAATGGTGGACGTGCAATTGATATAATGAAAAAGTACCCCGGAAGATTTGTATCAATGCATGTAAAAGATGAAATAAAATCTACCAAAGGTGAAATGGGCGGCGAACCTTATGAAAGCACTGTTCTTGGTAAAGGTGTACTTGATGTAAAATCTATTCTTGATTATGCAAAAAAGAATGGTGGCACAAAACATTTTATTATTGAACAGGAATCTTATCAAAACATGACACCACTTGATTCTGCTAAAGAAGATCTTGCAATGATGAAGAAATGGGGATATTAAAAAAGAAACAAGATACAGGGGACAAGAATCAAGACACAAGGGTCAAGATACAAGAAGTAATATTCAGAAAGCATCAATAAAAAAATCCTGCAACATTATTTGCAGGATTTTTTTATTTCTACCTGAATCTTGTTCCTTGACCCTTGTGTCTTATCTTTAATCTATCACTTCTTCCAGCAATTCCTTTTCTTCTTTAAATGCCACTCTTGGCTTCAATCCAAGCAATTGAAACATGGCATCATCTTCTTCAAAACTTGGGTTAGGTGTGGTTAATAATTTATCACCTGCAAATATTGAGTTAGCGCCGGCCATAAAACATAAAGCCTGTTCAGAAATAGTCATGTTGGTTCTTCCTGCGCTTAAACGCACCATTGCTTTCGGCATTAAAATACGCGCGGTAGCAATCATGCGAATCATATCCCACACATCAATTCTCTGATTATGTTCTAAAGGTGTTCCTGCAACCGGCACCAATGCATTAATAGGTACACTTTCAGGATGTTCAGGCATTGTTGATAATGTATGCAACATCTTTATGCGGTCTTCATGTGTTTCACCTAAACCAATAATGCCGCCACAACAAACACTTACACCTGCTTTACGCACATTGTCTAATGTTTGTAAACGGTCATTATACGTGCGTGTAGTAATGATGTGTTCATAATATTCAGACGATGTATCAAGGTTATGATTGTAAGCATACAAACCTGCGTCAGCAAGCTTTTGCGCCTGTGTTTCCGTAAGCATTCCTAATGTGCAGCAAACTTCCATTCCCAATTCATTCACGCCCTTCACCATTTCCAGCACGCGGTCAAAATCTTTGTTATCGCGCACTTCACGCCATGCAGCACCCATGCAAAAACGCGTGCTGCCTGCATCTTTTGCTTTTTGAGCGTAACACAACACTTCATCTTTTTTCATCAATGCATGCACATTAACTCCTGTATGATAACGCGCAGCCTGTGGACAATAAGCACAATCTTCGGTGCAGCCACCGGTTTTAATACTCAGTAAAGTGCAAACCTGTACTTCAGCAGTATCATTGTATTTTTTGTGTACTGCTGCAGCTTTAAAAACCAGCTCCAGCAATGGCGCGTTGTAAATTTCATATATCTCTTCTATCGACCAGTTATTACGAATTACGTTTTGCATAATCATCATTTAAAAAAACAAAAATAGGGAAGTTGGTTTTTATACAAAGAAGAATGAATATTCGGGCAATCAGCAGTTGATAAAAATCAGCTTCGGTTGCGGCTGTACGCTGCACTCCGCCTCAAAATCCTGGGCACAAAATCTTCACCGGGGTATTCACTTCCATCCGCTGCCTTTGAATTATTGAAAAATTGTCAGCAAAAATCACTGTGCCAAAAACTGGCTATGAATATAATCCACTACATCATTATAATCCTGCCGTTGATTATATACTTCAAGCTGGCGATCTGCACCTGTGCCGCGTTCAAGAATTTTATGTACATAATTAATAGCATCCCTGCTGCCTAACTCATCTACAACATCATCAACAAACTCCAGCAATTCATAAATTAAAACGCGGGTATTTACTTCAGTTTCTTTACCAAAATCAATCAAATTGCTGTCAATACCATACCTGCTTGCGCGCCATTTATTTTCATTCACCAGCACACGCGGATAAATAATGAAATTCAAATTCTGGTTGCGCAGCTTATACAGTTTTGCACAAATAGCCTGGAACAATGCAGCAATAGCAATCGTTTCATTGATGGTCATCGGTACATCGCATATCCTGAATTCAACAGTATTGAAGAAAGGATGCACCCTCAGGTCCCACCATATCTTTTTTGCATTATCAATACAGTTGGTTTTGATGAGCAGGTTTACATAATTTTCATATGCTTCAATGCTTTCAAAATAATCAGGAATACCGGTGCGGGGGAATTTATCAAACACTTTAGTACGGAATGATTTATAACCTGTGTACCTGCCTTCCCAAAAAGGAGAATTGGTGCTGAGCGCATACACGTGCGGTAAGAAATATCTCGCCGAATTGGCAATATGAATCGCCATCTTACGGTCTTCCATACCCACATGCACATGCAACCCGAAAATAAGATTGCTGCGCGCAGCTTCCTGCAATTCATTTACAATTTGATTGTAACGAACATGGTCTGTGATCAACTGGTTTTCCCACGGACTAAAAGGATGTGTTCCCGATGCACCCATCCAAAAACCTAAACCATCTGCTATTTGCGAAATAACAGTACGAAGCGTTGTTACATCATGACGCGCTTCTTCAATGTCCTGGCAAATATCTGTGCCTACTTCTACAACGGCCTGGTGCATTTCAGCCTTTACTTTATCCTTAAGTAGTTTATGGCCTTCGGTTACTATCTTTTGTTCATGGCTTTTAAGCTCACGCGTTTCAGGATCCAAAACCATGTACTCTTCTTCAACACCTAATGTAAAATGCTTATAGTTTATTTGCGACATATAACCCCCAACCCCTGAAGGGGAGTTTTACTCCACCTTAAAGGGAATTTTGTAATTAATAATTTTTTTAAGTTGCGCATTTACGAAAACAATGGTTGTTTGTTTGCGCTTGTTCTTATATACTCACCCCATGTAAGGTTATCTTTGTTTTCTGCATAAGACTGTGCTTTTTCAATAGCATAGTTAGCCGCAGTTTCCACAACCCATGCAAAGTTTTCTTCTCCAACACTGTTGCGGTCTGCATCAGGTGCAGGGTTACAAAAATCTATTGCATAAGGCACGCCATCGCGCAGCGCCAATTCAACTGTATTAAAATCGTAACCAAGATATTTGTTGATGCGCAGTACTATATCTTCCATCTCTTTCAACTTTTCTGCACCAGGTTTAAAACCTGCCACATAACGCAAATGATGCGGATTGCGTGGTTCGTAAGGCATTATACGCACATATTTTCCCCCAATGCAATAACAGCGGTAATATTCTTCAAATACTATTTCTTCCTGTAACAACATAACCAACTGGCCTGTTTCAGCATGCTTATCAAAGAAATCATTCATATCGGTCAGCTTATAAACATTTTTCCATCCGCCGCCTGCAAAAGGTTTCATGTATGCGGGAAACCCTACGTAATTAAAAATATCTTCCCAATCTAACGGGTAAGTGAGGTTCGTGAACGATTCATCGCTTGTATCTGTGGGCAGATCACGTGAAGGAAGAATTACAGTTTTAGGTACCGGAACATTGATCTTTGTGGCAAGGCAATTGTTGAAGAACTTTTCATCCGCACTCCACCAGAAAGGGTTATTAATAACCGCTGTTCCCGTTAATGCTGCATTCTTTAAAAAGGCGCGGTAAAAAGGAACATCCTGGCTTATACGGTCAATGATAACTGAATAGTCTGTTGGTTCGCCCTGCTTTACTTTATCAATTTTAACCGCTTCTGCCTGTATCCCGTCAATATTTTTACTGTTTACGCGTTCAATGAATGCATCAGGAAAAGTTCTTTCCTTTCCGAATAAAATGCCGATCTTTTTCATATAGTTTTAATTTTTTGCTGCATGAAAATGCAAACAGGAAGTGTGATGAATTTCATACCAGCAAGATTAATAATTTTTAATTGAAGTTAACGGCTTCAAATTAAAGTAAATTAACTAAAGTAATTTTTTTTAATAAATAGACAGATGTGTATAAACAAATGCAAAAACATGCTGGCAACCTGTACAAGTTAGTGAAGCCACAACTGCTGCAAAAAAGCCTAAGTACAAATGCCATAAGGTTGTAATATGGTTTCTTTATTCTGTTACTTTAATGCTAATTCATTTTTGCAATTGGTATATTTCTTACTTTTCAACCTTTCTTAATATCAGCAAACCTTATCATGGTAATGCGTAAACTAATATTCCTCGTATTATTTATTATTTTTTACACGATAACGCATGCTCAGTATGTAGGCTGGATGATGGGTACATGGAAAAGTACAAGTGTGGCAACGCTTCCCGGAAGTGTTACCAACACCATCCAGATCGATGATGTTTCAGATGAAAGTTTTACCGGTACCAAAACAAGTGAAAGCAATGATCGTTCACATGCTAAAATTATCATTTCAATATCCGGTTCTTTTAGAGGAAGAGGCTTGTATATAGAAAATGGAGACGTTTTACACAAAGAAGATCCGAAAAACGGGCAGTGGTATGATTGTTCCTCATGTACACATGTAAATAAAATGATCATAAGCCATGACAGCCTTATTTTAATTAACAGCATTTCTGGTTGTGATAAAAGATGTGATGGCGAAATTTCCTTTTACAGGCTACTTTCTGAATATGACAGCTCCACACAACAGCACCTTGTTGACCGGTTTGGAAGGCCTTCAGACATAATTGGTTTTCATCCATACCATCCACAGAAAGATGAAACCGCTCCCCCCACTGATTCTGCTGAAGCAATCAGGAAAGAAGAAAAAAAGCACCAGGATTCGCTGGATAATGTTGCCAGAATAAAACAACAACAAGCTGATGATGCCGCCCTGCTGCTTGCTCAGCAAAAGCAGCGGCAGCAGGAAATAACCGATTCACTCAATCTTGTAAAACAGCAACGTATAAAAGATTCACTGGATAATGTTGCCAGAATAAAGCAACAACAAATTGATGATGCTGCCCTGCTTGCACAACAAAAGAAGCGGCAGCAGGAAATAACCGATTCACTTAACCTTGTAAAACAGCAACGTATAAAAGATTCACTGGATAATGTTGCAAGAATAAAACAACAACAAATTGATGATGCTGCGCTGCTTGCACAACAAAAGAAACGGGACAAGCAAATAACCGATTCACTTAACCTTGTAAAACAACAACGTATAAAAGATTCACTGGATAACGTTGCAAGGATAAAGCAACAACAAATTGATGAAGCTGCCCTGCTGCTTGCACAACAAAAGAAACGGGACAAGCAAATAGCGGATTCACTTAACCTTGTAAAACAACAACGCATAAAGGATTCACTGGATAATGTTGCAAGAATAAGGCAACAGCAAATTGCTGACTCCACTCTTCTTGCACAACAAAAGAAGCGGGATAAGCAAATAGCGGATTCACTTAATCTTGTAAAACAGAAAGAACAGCAGCGCATAAAAGATTCACTGGATAATGTTGCAAGGCTGGAAAAAATAAGGCTGCGAACAGAAGATTCATTGCGTGACGTGCAGGCGAAAAAGCGGCAGCAGGAAATAGCCGATTCGATCAGCCTTGCAAAACAAAAAGAACATCAACGCATAAAAGATTCGCTGGATAATGTTGCAAGAATAAGGCAACAACAAATTAACGACTCCACCCTGCTTGCTCAACAAAAGAAGCGGGATAAGCAGATAGCTGATTCACTTAATCTTGTAAAACAGAAAGAACAGCAACACATAAAAGATTCATTGGATAATGTTGCAAAGCTGGAACAGATACGAAGACGAAACGAAGATTCATTGCGAAATGTCCAGATCAAAAAAAGACAACAGGAGGTTGCAGATTCACTTAATCTCGTCAACGCAAAAAAACAGCAGTATATAAAAGATTCACTGCAAAGCGTAGCTGCAGCAAACCTGCAAAAACAGCGGACAACAGATTCGCTTCGTGACGTGCAGGCAAGAAAAAGGCAACAGGAAATAAGCGATTCCCTGGCGGCTGTCCGCAAGCAACAATATAATGATTCATTGCAAAAAGCAGCTTTGGCCAAAGCTGCAACACCTGCTGCAGACAAACCGTTAACATCCCGCACCAGTGTATTACTGGGAACATATCATATTACTTCACCGGACATTTTGATTGAGCTGTTTGATAACGGTGAAATTGATGGCGACAGGGTTAGTGTTTATCACAACAACGAGATTATTGTAAGCAACCAGGTACTTGGCTTAAAGGCTATTACGCTGAACATTCATGCAGATACAACCAACCGTGAACACGAATTTGTAATGGTAGCAGAAAATCTTGGAACCATTCCGCCAAATTCTGCACTAATGCGGGTAACTGTAGGTAAACAGATCTACAAATTAACAGTTAATACCGATATGAAAACGAATGCAAGAATCGTGTTTTATTATGATGGAAAGTAGATAACACTTATCAGCATCCGCTGCCTTTTGCTGGTCTTGTGACCTGCAGATTCTATTACTTCAAATGGTATTATTGATGAATACAGATCCCGTATTGGTGACATACAATATGGGCGGCAGGGGGTATTATCATTCATTAATTTTTATGGCATGATTATTTTATCAATGATTACTAAAAATTATACAATGACAACGTACATAAAAAAATTCATAAAACCTGCTATAGTGGTCATCCTCATTTCATCAATCATGTCTTCCTGTGTGGTAAGAGAAACGACGCGCAGACCGCCCCCACCTCCAAGAACAACTGAAAAAGTTATTATTACGCCTTAAAAACCTGAAGTATATATAAATTCTAAGCGAATACTTCTGACGCAGTTGTGCTTACTTTATTTTTTAGATGATGTATGAGATCTTTTTTTATGCTTTTTTTCCTTTGTTGATAGTTCTTTGCTTATTTCATCTATATAGCAGGAATGTATTTCTGAAGGTGTATGGTACAATTTCTTTATTGCATTGCGAAAATCTGCCGATTCAAATTTTACATCTTTAAACCAGCTGGCTTTAGCACCTGAGATTTTCCAGGCTGCTTCCCAAATTGCGGATTGGAAACAACAACCCCTTGCCATGCATTCAATTGTTCTGTCGCTAAATTCTGCCCATAAAGCTTTATCAAGATTACCGCTGTTCTTATTTTTTTCATACGATTTTATAATATCTTTTGGTGCAATTGTTTTGTGTGTTTGTTTCATTAGTTCCACAACAGCAAAACCAGCGCTTTGCCCACTTGTAATTGCAGGTAAATCTTTTAGCAGGTTATTTTTACCGTGACTAATAAATTTTTGAATCCCTTTAATGATTTCCTTTTTATACGTATCGATCATATGATCTTCATAAGCTACGTGTACCCCACTACCGGGGTTGAATTGTTTTTGGTATACATCGCCTTTTTTGTGAGATATAGAACCGTCTTTATGAAAGCTGTCACGCTTAGCTGTAACAGTTATGGTTGTTTCTTCTGCCGGATCACCATCAGCCATGTATGACGAATGCAATGGCTGACACGCATCTCCCGTATAATGTGTCATAACACCTGCTGCCAGTATAAACCTGTGAGCATCTTTGTTTTGAAGTGCATGAATCATGTAATCAAATATCTGCCATATTCTTAGCGGCAGGATTCCTTTATTGGGATCAGTCTTCAGGCCAACTTTTTTCTTATCAATGTTTGCATAATAATATTCAATATTCTTTATTGTAAGATCATCTTTGGATTTTACTACTTCAAAGAAATCTGTTTTACCATCTAATAAAGGCAGATCTGCATCCAGGTAATGATTTACGTTTTCAGGCCCTTGCCTGCCCCATGTTGTAGTCTTACTGCTTTGCTTCCAGATAATATCAGGAACATCTGCTAAAGGACAATATGTTTTAAACTTTTCAGCCCATTGAGCTTTTATTTCTTTGTTGCTGCTATCCCAGTCCGGGTTAATATCACTAATATCAAATGAAATATTTTTTACATTTTCCTTCATTAAATCTTTCAGTTCATTATCAGCAATAAAGGCAATTGATAAATTGCCAATACTATAATGCCCTGTTTTCCCCCAGGAATTATCAATATCAAGGTTCCATCCACGAACTATATCTACATCAAGTATACGACAGGCATTACTTAAACAGGTTGCCAATGCAAAACTGTTTTTAAATTTTGAATCTCCTTCAAAAAAATCATGCTGCCCCCATTGAACTGCAAATGGCTGTTTATACACCTTACCATCTCTGTCTATTGTATCCAATAACCATAAAGTACCGCTATCGCCCCGATGTGTGTTAAGCGATGCTCCTGATGCTCCGCCTATTAAAAAATCAGCTACATATTCTATTCCGCCTTTTGATTTATATCTGTAAAATAATGCAGCGATCTCGCCGGTTAATATACCTGAAACGGCGCCACAGGCAGAAACTTTTGACGTGGTAAAACTGAGTTTGCCATTTTCGTAAATATTTGTACTAATAAGGTTTAAAGACAGGTTTGAAGTATCAAGATCAGCCATTTCATCAACCTGGCCTATACCAAGAATTTCAGTTTTCCACTGGTTAACATCATCAATTTCAATTAATGCAATGTCATTATTTACAAATACTTTTTTGCAATTCCACTCAGGGTACAAATCTGTAAATCCAACTTTATTAATTTGCTTGTCTGTGGAAATACCAATGCGCTTTAAATCACCATGCATTTTTGTATATACTTCTGTGCCTGCATCACCTGCTACATGTTTATTGGTTAAAGCGTAGTATTTGCTGCCATCTGTTACAAGACATCCCACAGAAGCGATTCTTTCAACACCCTGGGATTCTATGATCAGGGGAAATCCACCGCTGATTACGTTAGTAGGAAAAATTACATTGCTCTCGTCAACATTATCATCTGTTATAATTGATTTTTCGGCTTCCACCACACAAATCGGTACGATGCGCCCGTCAGGCATATAGATTCTCTTTGGCAGAATATCCGTATTGTCTTCAGAGATCAGATCGATCGCCGGCAGCCATTGAGAAATGAATACCAGTATGCAAGGCCATGAATATTCACGAATCTCCGAATTTGATAATGTTCGTGCCTCCTTCACATTTTTAGAAGAAGCAATTGTTTTTGTTATTGGAACAACGCCTGGAAAAGGGTCGTTTTTCCTTATTCTGTATTTTCCGATAGCAGTTGCAATTACATTTTTTTTGTTCATTAAGTGCAGATGAAATGTATCGCGTGCTTCAATCAGATCTTTTAATGAAAGCTGGTTAAAATTAAAAGTGGTTTCAATGGGAAGCATAAAAATATTTTAGCAGTATGTAAAGAATTATTAAATGTAGCCTTTTAAGAAAAATAAAAGGTTAATCAAAGATTATGTTTTCATTACATGTGTCATACCGTATTTTCCACGTAAGGCGACCGCTAATTCCTGTTTGACAATCTTTGTATATGCAGGTTAGTCGCATTCTTAATCATATTTACAACACTTTACAGCCTGTTTTTATTTAAAGAAGATTTGAAGTTGATTTAGCTACTTAAAACATATTGTGTTCAGGTATAACTTATGTTTAATGCCGTTATTCCAAATAAACTACAAGTGTGACGCAATATGAATTAATCTTACTTCGAGAATCCCTTATCACAACACCAGGAAGAGCGGAGTAGCAAAGGCATAAACCACATTTATCTATTGCGAAAAATACGGTAACAGGAACGTGTAATGTACTGTTTTAATAAGGCCTGTATAGGAATACGTTTGTAATGTGTAAATAACATACCGTAAGCCGAAAAGGTTTTTAGAGTAGGCACCTAAATCAAAAAATAATGATCACAAAAGCAAACATCAAAGATGTATCTCTTACTGCAGACCCCTCAAGTGTTAATTTCTGTTCAGCATGGCCTGCCGCAAAAGCAGGTCTGGAACTCCTGGAGAAAATTGTAAAAAACCCCTTTTTGAAAGGAGCTATAGAAATGCTTATTAAAATCGGAGATGGCTTATGCCCGGGAACAGCGCCTGCTGCCGGTAATTAAAATAAAAAAGGCTGCTTTTTTAAAGCAGCCTTTTTTATAATGCACCGATGTGAAATAAGCAAGCTGGCTCTAAGCAGTTATAAAGCTGCCTAAGTCGCTGGTATCGCTGGTGTTTCTAAATTTTAAAAGTGTTTTACTTCAAGGAGACTTTAGCGGCATTAGCAACAACCTGACCATCAACATTCTGCTGTTGAAGATTTATACAAAGACCCCTTATAATTTGTCATTCATCATTTATAATTGAATTTTCCCCGTCCACACACTATCACTGGCATCTTCTTCATCGGCGCTTAAAAAACCAATCCAGGTTTCAACAGCGTGGCCTTTTAAGGCAGTTACATTTAAGCTTGCTTTTTTATCTTTTCTAAAGCCGTTGTATAAACCAAAAACTGCCTGTTGTATATCCGGTGCGTATGCAACCAGGATCACTGTATCCTTAGAGGAGGCAATGCCATCGGCACTATTATCGGTAAAGGTAAATTGCAGAGTGTTGTTTGGCTTCTTTACAACCTTTGCACCATGTGCTGCAGGCAGCCTGCCCTTTGAAATTAATACCTGTTGGTAATTCAATTCCATATCAGGGTAAACACCTGTTAAAGCCCTGCTCATTAAAGCACCCATTATCCTGTTATACCCGCTGCCTGTATGCCCATAAGCCGAAAAACTTTTGTTTAGAAATCCTGTGCCGGTAAATACCTTGGTAAAACGGGTGCAGACATCGATCTTTTGTTGTTGTGCCAATTGCGGGACTGTGCCTTTATTCTTTACAGACGAGGTGCTGGAGCGTAAAAAATTATGCCCGTTGCGCATAAAACCGGTTACAGGGCCTATCGTGCCTATAAAGTCGCCTAAAATACCACTGCTTTTTCTTGCCATAATATAAAAATTTAAAAGTATAATAAGATCACCGTTTCGTTTAACCGGAAACGGCAATGACGGCATAAAAGTAGGGAAATAAAAGATACCAGTTGCATATTTTCTACGAAATAATTACGATATAATTTCGATATTTCTTCGATCTAATTAATCGAAGAAATATCGAAGTTATATCGAAGAAATATCGAAATTATATCGAAGTTATTAACTTTAAAACCATTAATCTTTAATGCTTTCATCATTGAAAAACTCTTCCTGGTTTGTTTTAAAGCAATAATCTAACAGGCCTCCCGGTCGTCCTTCTCACGAAAGTGGGAATATCATTGTCAGGTTCTTTGAAGCCCTTAATAGTGAGATGCTCAATCAGGTAGAGCATGATTAAAAGGTTGTGTTTTGTTTTTGCCTTTTGAATTCGTAGTATTAGTGCAAATCCTTTCAGAACGAAAACAACATGTTTATATACATAAAAAAGAAGCTGTCCGATAAGACAGCTTCCTGCAAAAAGAGAAACAAGGGTTATTTGGCTTTCACCAGTTTAAGCGTTGCACTTTCACCGCCACTGGTAACGTACACCAGGTAGGTGCCGTTGCTAAGGTTTGAAAGTGGCAGTTGTATCTGTGTGTTGTTTACCTTTCCGCTTGTCCACAATGCCTTGCCCACCATATCATAAAGTACTACTGAAATACTGCTCCCTGCTCCTGTTACCACCAACAGCGCATCGTCTTTTGCAGGGTTGGGGAATACAGTTGCATGTAGTGTGCCTGTCTGCAAATCTTCCAGTTTAGCACTCATCAGTGATGAAGATGTGGTAAAGTTGGCGCCGGTTACTTTAGCGCTCTTTGAACTGCTGCTACAGGTGGCTGTTACATTCCACTGGTAAGTGGTACCGGCACTTAATCCCGTTAAGGTAACAGACGGTGTTGCAGAAGTTACTGTCGTCCACGCGGTAGTTCCTTTTTTACGGTATTGAACTGAATAGCTTGCAGCACATGGTATTGCTGTCCAGCTTAGTGTTGCTGATGTTGCAGTAAGATTGCTTACAGCAAGCCCGGCAGGGTTTGCACAGGTAAGAGATGTTACTACTGTAGGATCCGATGTGCAGCCGGTACTGTTAGTGACTGTGTAACTACCCTCAGTTTTTACCGTAATACTTCTTGTAGTAGCGCCGGTACTCCATAAATAGCTTGAAGAAACCGAAGAAGTAAGTTTAACTGTCTGCCCCGGGCAAAGGGTAGTGCTGCCGCCGGCTGTGATAATTGGCTTGGTGCATTGGCTTATTACAGTTACCACAACAGGGGCTGATGTACCTGAACAACCGCTTGCATTAGTAACGGTAACAGTATAACTGCCGGCTGTACTTACGGTAATACTTTGCGTGGTGGCGCCTGTGCTCCATAAATAGCTGTTATACGTGCCGTTTACGCTTATGGTTACACTGCTGCCCTGGTTAATGCTTACATTACCGGAAGGCGAAGTTGCGGGTGCAGGGTTGGCATTAACCGTAACGGTTGTTGCGGCAGATGCCTGGCTGCAGCCACTGGCATTGGTAACGGTTACAGTATAATTGCCGGATGTATTTACGATAATACTTTGTGTAGTGGCACCGGTGCTCCATAGATAGCTGCTGCCCACGCTGGAGGTAAGCGTTACACTTCCGCCCTGGCAGAAGGTTGTTGGCCCTCCTGCTGTAATGACAGCAGTTGGCAACGGGTTAACGGTAACGGTTGTTGGGGTGGATGTTTTTGTACAACCGCCTGCATTCGTAACCTTAACAGTATAACTGCCGGATGTATTTACGGCAATGCTTTGTGTGGTAGCGCCGGTACTCCATAAATAACTGCTGCCCGCGCTGGAGGTAAGCGTTACACTTCCACCCTGGCAGAAGGTTGTTGGCCCGCCTGCGGTAATGATAGCGGTTGGCAGCGGGTTAACCGTAACGGTTGTTGGAACAGATGCCTGGCTGCATCCGCTTGCATTGGTAACGGCTACTGTATAGCTGCCGGATGTATTTACGGTAATGCTTTGCGTTGTGGCCCCTGTGCTCCATAAATAAGATGGCGCCGCAGAAGAAGTAAGGATTACACTTCCGCCCTGGCAGAAAGTAGTAGCGCCATTAGGAGTAATAACGGGTGTTGCAGGCAACGCATTAATGGTTAAGGCGTCTGTGCCGGTAATTCCGGTAACAGCAGTATTAGTGCTCACTATCCTTAATTTATAGCCTGTGGCCGTTGATAAAGATGTAGGTAATATACAGGGTATTATACCATTTAAGGCAGTTGAAGTAATGCTTCCGATTGAAGCAGGAGCAGCAAAACTGCCTGTTCCATCGCTTAACTGTACGGTAAATGTATTGCCGGTGTTGTACGTTCCTTTCGCATCATAGCCCACTGTAAATGACGATCCTGCACACATTGTTTTTTCGCTTACACTGTTTTCAGTAATTGCTCCTCCGGTAATGGCTGTACTTACTTTAAAACTCCATTTATTATCAAGGCTCCAGGCATTGTTGGCATCCTGCGAACGCAGGTATAAAGTATGATTGCCTTTAGTAAGGCCAGAGATATTTACAGATATACTTATGTTGCTGAGATTGGTAACAGGGTCTTCAGCCAGCTGTATGCCTTTCCCGTAACCGGGGTCGGTGTCAATATAGTACTCTGTGCGTTTCAGGTTTGGAACCGGGCCCGGAGGTATGGTATCGCCTGCATAAGGCCTTGCAAACAGCCAGCGGTTATCAAGGCTCCAGCTGCCATTGGCGTCTTTGGCTCTTACGCCCAATATATGCACACCCGGCGTTAAAGTAGAAGTATCTAAATTAATGGTAAGATTGGAAAGGTCTGTGCCTGAGGGTATGCTCAACGCTGTTGCATTGCCATAACCGGGGTCGGTATCTACATAATATTCAACTGTTGAAATATTAGGTAATATGCCCGGACCGCTTGTGTCAGTTGAATAAGGCTTTGCGAACAGCCAGCGGTTATCCTGGCTCCATGCGCCATTGGCATCTTTTGCACGTACGCCAAGAATGTGCACACCTGATGTAACCGTTGAAGGATTAATATTTATTGCCTGGTTAACCAGGTTCGGCCCTGCGGTAATGCTTAGTGCTGTGGCTTTACCATAACCCGGGTCGCCGTCAATATAATACTCCACCCTTGTTATATTGGGCAATGGGCCGGGGCCGCTTGTATCAGTTGCATACGGCTTTGCCAAAAGCCAGCGGTTGTCCTGGCTCCATGCGCCGTTGGCATCCTGTGCGCGTACGCCAAGAATGTGTACTCCTGACGTTAGCGTTGAAGGATTAATGTTTATTGCAAGGTTTGCCAGGTTGGGCCTTGCAGTAATGCTTAGTGCTGTGGCTTTTCCATAACCCGGGTCGCCGTCAATGTAATACTCCACCCTTGTTATATTGGGCTGGGCATATACACACAACGACAGCAACAGCGGAACCAGGCTTATTGCCACGCGTTTAATAATTTGTTTCATAAAAATATTTTGATTATTAAGCGTAATAAGTAATATCATTTTTTGCCGACTTTGAAAATGCATAGTGTTTTAGTCTGTATTCAACTCTGCCACTTTGTGAAGTGCGTATAGCAACCTGCTCATTGATTGTATCTTTCTTCCAAAAGCAGGATGAAATTCTAACCGGCTTACCTCCCCTTTAAGGGATGGGGGCTAATTATTGCTTCTTACACTCAAAGTAATGGTGTAGGGGTTACCGCTGGTGGTTGAAGAAGGAGCAGTAAGTTTATAAATTGCGGGTATGCGTGGAATACCGCTTAGCTTATACGGATTGGTGCCGCCGTAAATGCCCATATCTGTACCGCTTTGGCCTGTACCTTTTGCCGGGCTGCCGGCTTTTAGAACCCACATACCGTCATTACTGAAGCTGCCCTGTGTAGAATACCCAACAAAAACAATTGACTGCATTGAGCTATTATCTGTTCCGACATTACCGATACCGGAAGGCACAGTGGTATAATCTGTATTAAATAAACTGTACTGGTAGACACAGTTTGCGTCATTGTTACGATTATATATGAAAATATCATTCTTTAACATGAACGAGCCGTTACTAAAATCAATATTAGAATAAAAAATGCAGTTATTAAATTGCCCTGATTGATTGCTGGCTGTTCCGGAACCATAGTTATAAATCCAATTTATATAAGAATTATTAACGGTTAAATTAGATATGGTACCTGTGCTGCCAATAGCGAGTTGGTATAAATAACTCTGTAATATTTGCCAGTTGCTGTAAGTATTGGTGTAATAAGTATTTACAGATCCGTTGCACCTGCGTATGGTAATGCCGGTTAAGGTTGCGCCGCTTCCATCGCCAGAAATATTAAATCCGTCTAACCCTTCAAAGGTGCAATTGCTGCTGCCTGCGGCTAAAGTAATGCTTATGCTTAAGGTGCCTGTAATGTTTTGCAAACCGGCATTGGCCTGTGTACCCAACCCGCCGGAGCTTGTGTCAACAAAATAACCGTAGCCCAGCGTTACCAGTTTTTTACTGTAGGTGGCGCTCCAACTACCTGGGAAGATTAAAATGGTATCGCCTGCAACAGCTGCATCGTGTGCGCTTTGCAGATCAGTATAATCAACATTGGTACGGGCTGTGCCCCAGTAGCCAACGCGGCGAATAGTGGCGTTAGATGGTTGGATTACCATGATGAACATTGCTGCAAGGAGCATTGTGAAAAGCTTTGTTTTCATAAAAAGTTTTGTTTTAATAGTGCCTACTCTGAATACCCTTTTCGGCTTCCGGGTTTGTATTTGAATAAAAAATTATATAGGCATCCTTTAATACGCCATTACTCGCAAGCTTTAAAGAATTACCGTGCATAGCACATAGCATTATTGGCTATTGCAATGCAGCAGATAAACTATAAACAAAGCGCCTTAAAACTGAAAAAGAGCCGGGTCTTCTTACAGTAACAAAAGCGAATAAGCTTTCTTACCTTGAATGGTAATTTGTTTAAGGCCATAAAAGAGGATATTGGGCCAGGGGGATAAATCAATCAATACTTCAGCTTCACAGTGCTAAAATAGACCAGCGGTATGCAGTATGAAAGGGGAAAAAGAACGTTTTTGGCAGGGGAAATAAACGTATTTGAGCCACCGGAGGTTGAGATTAGACTGTCGTGTCACCCTTTTCTTTT
>Ga0206973_1022_pt1:0-22500 | contig 43806 bp, 38 predicted proteins | sample Alteio_BWOrgHeat_83_FD_152927 | JGI IMG/M metagenome (GOLD analysis project Ga0206973, IMG submission 152927) | Enriched cells from forest soil in Barre Woods Harvard Forest LTER site, Petersham, Massachusetts, United States -... | ecosystem: Environmental > Terrestrial > Soil > Temperate...
TAATATTTTCAATAGCGTTTGTAGGACAAATCCACGCAAATGATTGCTTAAGCATTAACAATCTTATTGTTGAATCCAATATTATTATCTACGAAAACAAGTTAGTAGATAAAGATTATGTTAAACGCATATTGCGTAAAGCCTCTGAAACAGATCAAATAATACGATCTTCTGACTATACCCAGTGCGAAAATTTATCATCGACTATGGAAGCAATAGATGAAAACAATACGGTTATCTTGAAAAAAGTTCTTAGTGCATATTCTTGGTTCCAAATAAGTAAATTTGGTGATGTCACTGCATCAAACGCATGGACTATTGTACAACACTCCAAAGATCTGAATTTACAACATAAAGTTTTATTTATTATGGAGCATTTGCTAGCTAATAACGAAGCAAATAAACAACAATTTGCTTTACTCTACGATAGAGTAGCTTTGAATTACATCACGCTTGGCGTAAAACAAAAATACGGCACTCAATATACAATCGAAGATAACACCGTAGTAATGCAGCCATGCGAAGGAACTATTGCTCAAATTGATGAAAGACGCAAGGATTTTGGCTTGCAGCCTGTACATGAATACGAAACAATTCTTAAATCCATATTTTTAACCGATCCAAAACGAGCGAGCAACTAATGCAACGAATATATTTGAAGCTAACAACCATAATTCTATTAACTTGTATTTTTTTGCCGGCATGGTCCATTACAAAACTAGATCCTGTTAACCAGAAAATTATTGCAAATTTTCGACAACAATACCTACCAAAGCAACCGATACAAGAAAAGTTAGTGGAAAAATATATTAATGACAAAAATAAAGTAAAACAAGAGTTACTTAAAATGGCTATATTGGACGAAAAGGCTAGAGTAGATTTAATGGGTAAGGTATTAGAGCAATGCCAAAACAATAATTTAGAATGCTCCAATGATTATAACGAAGCTGGATTTTTAATTATGGAGCTAGATGAAGTCAACCTTAAACTATTAAGGATATTTATGAAAAAATATTCATGGTTCAAGATCAGTGAGTTTGGAGAAGATGGCGCAGAAGCCGCATGGCTTATTGTACAGCATTCAGATGACGCTGGTCTAAAAGCAAAGGTATTATTTATCATGGAGCATCTTTTAAAAACAGGGGAAGCTAAACCTGAACAATACGCTTTGTTGTATGATAGGCTAACCCTTGAATTTAAAGATTTAGGCATAAAACAACGTTATGGTAGTCAATTCTCATTATCAGAGGATCAAAAAAAATTAATATTTGAGCCTTGCGAAGGTAGCATCAAGGAGATTGATCAAAAGAGAAAACAAATTGGTCTAATGCCACTAAAAAATAATACCGAGCGACTTGTGAAAGAGAACCACATTAAAGAAGTTGTCGGGCTAGACTTCTAGTAATTGGCAAGCCTAGCTCATCGCCTACGAATAACCACTGTCCACAAGGATTACATTCCAGGAAAATTTCTTGACCGTTGTTATCTACAATAAAATCATATGTTGCGAATGTTAAACCAGATTCTTTATGAAATTTTAATAGGTTATCAGACGTAAAGTCAGACAATGAAGAAGATGAAAACATATGTTCATTCTGATCATACCTCCAGTCAATCTTAGTTGCCTCGTGTTTTTGAGAATCTACTTTAGCACAAAAAACTTCATCCCCCACAACAACAACACGAAGTTCATACTTCTTTTCAATTAAAGTTTGAAATATTCCAGGAGCAAGCGAAATCTCATCGTGTGATTTTTTTATTATTTGTCTATCTATTTTGTTTGTATATATAAGCTTTTCACCAGCTACGAAGGAGCTCAGTGTTTTGTATATTATGTCTCCAGTCGGCAAATTTTCTTCGATATCCTTGCTAGAATTGCTTATGGCCGACTCTGGCGTGGTCAAACCACATTTTATAGCAAGTTTCAGCTGACTTATTTTTCTACTCATAAGTGTTCTAGAAGATAAAGTATTGATACATTTCTCATCTGGCAAGAAATCTTCCATACTGGAAATGGTATTTCGCCATTCTTGAAACCTAAATTTATCTGTAACGCTAGATTCAGCGCCAGAAATCTCGCTAGGTAAATGTGGTTTAACACGCCATAAAATGCTCTTTATATCTTTAACTAACGAGTATTTTTTATTGTTAATAGTGACCCAAGCATCTGAAATACCGGATTTAAAACTAAAGCTTAAGTGGTGTTCGGGATTATATCTTTCAAAGAACAGAGCCTGCCCACCCAAATCTTCGATAGCTTGCTTTACATATTCTGCATGAATATCGTTTTCTTGAGTACAAATTAAACTAAGCATTTAAAGGCAGGCTCCGTAATATCACAAAACTTTAGAGTTCTTTTTATCGATAACCATTCGCACTACTCCTATTAGAATGTTTGTCTAGATGTCAATCGTAATATTTTTATTATCCATAGTCAACTTGTAAACAAAGATCTAGCGAAAATTAGTTTTTGTGGAAAGAATACCGAATTTAGATTTCAGCATGTTTATTTTCATGAGCAAGATGTAAACCAGATCATTTGCTCGAAGTGCACAACAGCTGAGTAATACAAAGTGGATTTACTTATTTTGTATCACAATGAAAAGTCACTTCAAGGCCTGATGTAGCCGAAGCACCAACAATTAATTTACCTTCAACGCCAGCAGTGAAAGATACTTTTATATCCGAGTCTGGAATAAGCCTACAAAGTGTTTTACCATAAGAGCTAATCATAGATAAGGCCTCTTCATTTACGTCTTTAATGCCATCAATTATAAAGGTATTCAATTCGCCACCAAAAGTAGGGATCGAAGCCTGAAGACCGTGCTGATTAACAACAGTTAAAGTCGTCTCTGATTTTTCGATTTTATAAGTAACGAAAGGGATAGACTTACTTGGCACATCATTCACTACGGCCGCTTTTACAAGACCTGAGCTAACCAGAAATGCAATTAAAAATACCGTCTTTTTAAACATATCCCTGTTCCTTTCTTCGACACATGTTCGACACGTTAAAATCTGACATCCTTGCTGATTCTATAAGTCCTTGTAATATATGGTGGGCCCGGGTGGACTCGAACCACCGACCAAAGGATTATGAGTCCTCTGCTCTAACCAACTGAGCTACGGGCCCCGAAACTCGGTGCATTATAACGCCACCCGAGCCATTTTGCAAAAGTACTACTAGTCCTCGTCTTCCAAGAAGCTCTTTAGCTGCTCGGCGCGGCTTGGTTGACGAAGTTTACGTAAGGCCTTGGCTTCAATCTGACGGATCCGTTCACGGGTTACATCAAACTGTTTGCCAACCTCTTCTAAGGTATGATCGGTATTCATATCGATACCGAAACGCATCCGCAAGACTTTAGCTTCACGTGGAGTTAACCCTTCAAGAATTAACTTAGTACACTCACGTAAACCTTCGGTAGTTGCAGCATCTAATGGTGAGAGTGCTGAAGTATCTTCAATAAAATCACCCAAACGCGAGTCTTCATCGTCGCCAATAATAGTTTCCATTGAAATCGGCTCTTTGGCGATCTTCATGGTTTTACGAATTTTATCTTCTGGTAAACACATTACTTTGGCTAACTCTTCAGGAGTTGGTTCACGCCCCATCTCTTGCAACATTTGTCGCGCCACACGATTTAATTTATTAATAGTTTCAATCATATGTACCGGAATACGAATCGTACGTGCTTGATCCGCGATTGAACGCGTTATAGCCTGGCGAATCCACCAAGTTGCATAGGTACTGAATTTATAGCCACGACGATATTCGAACTTATCTACTGCTTTCATCAAGCCGATATTGCCCTCTTGAATTAAATCTAAGAACTGCAAACCACGATTAGTGTATTTTTTGGCAATCGAAATCACCAAGCGTAAGTTAGCTTCAACCATCTCCTTTTTAGCCCGCTTTGCTTTAGCTTCGCTAATCGATATGCTGCGATTCAACTCTTTGATTTCAGTGATATCCAAACCACTCGCTTCTTCAAGTTTATGCAGCTTGCGTTGCGTTTCTAAAATAGCGTTTTTCTGCAATTCTAACGTATGAGCATATGGGGTACCCTTTAAATGCGGCACCACCCATTTTAAGTTTGTTTCCGCACCAGGGAATGAAGTGATAAAGGTCTGCTTTGGCATTTTGCCTAACTTGACGGATAAGTGCATAACCTCACGCTCGAAGATCCGCACGTCATCCAGCATATCGCGCATTCCAGCAATCAATGCATCAAACACACGCGGTACGAATTTAAAGCGCGTTAACATTTCACCTAAATCAACAAAGGCTTGCTGTGCCTTAGCATCTTTTCTGCCATGCTTTTGCTCAAGTTCTAATGTTTCATGAATTAAAGCTTGTAGCCCATTAAAACGATTAATAATTTCTTCGATTGGCACGCTTGGAGTCGCATTATCATCATCCTCAATACCAGCTTCAATCGGTACTAGCTCTTCTTCTTCATCAATAGCTACTTCGACATCTACAATCTCTTCTTCAATCTCTGCTGGCGTACCAGCATCATAATTATCGTAATCAACAAAACCATTAATCACTTCATTGAAACGCAACTCGCCATTTTTTACATGCTCTAAATCAGTAATTAAGTTGGCTAGAGAGCGTGGGTATTGTGCTAAAGTTAAGATAACATCGCGCACCCCCTCTTCGATTCGCTTGGCAATTTCTATTTCACCTTTACGAGTTAAAAGCTCAACCGTACCCATCTCGCGCATATACATCCGCACTGGATCAGTGGTTCTGCCAAAATCAGCCCCAGAGGTAACCAACGCTGCAGCTTCTTCCACCGCATCGTCGCTAAGATCTAGACTCGGCTCTTCAGAAATCACATCAGTCTCTGGACTGTTATCTATCTCACATACAGGTATATCTAAGTCAGCGAACATTTGAATTAAATCTTCAATTTGTTCGGAGTCGAAATCTTCTGGTAAATAATCACTTACTTCGGTATATGTTAAAAACCCTTTATCTTTGCCTCGGGCGATCAAAGACTTAATTTGTGCGGCTTGCTGGTCCCGATCAGTGTAACTCATATTAATGCAATCTCTATTAGTTAATTATGTAACAGCACAGTAAATCGAACTGCCGATTTTAACCTGTACAACTATATTTATCTAGTAATTTTATAGGTGCTCACCCCTTTTCCTGTAACATTTGCTGCAATAGCAGCTTATCGGCATCCGTCAATACGTTTTGTTTCGCCTTTAACAATAAATCATCCATAACCAATTCTTTTTTACGGCGCCGTAAAATTTCTATAGCACCCAAAAATTCTTCACGAACCCCCTGCTTTGGAACTATGTGTGCAATACCACGCAAATCCATTACTACAAAATTCTCGCGTAGCGCCTCTGGCAATAGCGCTTTAATCTCAGCATCTGTAATTGTAGGGGAAGCTTTTAAAATTTCAGCTACAGCACAAAACAAATTGCAACCAAAAATATCTATACTGACCAAACTAAAAATATCTGTCGCTAAATCTGCCGCCAGTTCTCTATATGTGATTAACAAAGCTAAGGCGCGGATTGCTGGGGAAACTAACGCTTTACTTATAATGCTCTGACTAAATTCGTTACGACGCTGCATCGCACGTGGTTTTTTACCATGAAATAACGCCGGATCGACATTAACCAATTGCGCCAAGCGATCAAATAACATTGTTTTAAGAATTCCCTCTGGAAGCTTAGCTAAATATTGTTTTATTTGCGTTGCAAATTGTACCCTACCGTCTATATGGTCTAAATCAACTTGCTTTGCCATGGTTGTAAATAAAAAATCTGGTAACGAAGCGGCTTGTTTCATCTCTACTTGTAAAGCTGCAGCACCATATTTACGCACATACGAATCCGGATCTTCATTATCACGTAGAATCAAAAATTTAACCCGGTGCTGATCATCCAATAATGACAAACATATTTCTAAAGAACGCCAAGCCGCTTTTTTGCCAGCAGCATCACCATCGAAACAAAATATAATTTCTGGCACAGTTTTAAATAAATACTGTACGTGCTGTTCGGTACACGCAGTACCTAGCGTCGCAACAACATTAGTAATCCCAGCTTGAACTAACGAAACAACGTCCATATAGCCCTCGACCACTAACACAGAGTTTGAACGCGCGATCGCTTGGCGTGCTTCATAATAACCATATAACTCATGGCTTTTGCTAAACACCGGAGTCTCTGGAGAATTAAGATATTTAGGCTCATCACTCGTGCTACCGATGATCCGACCACCAAAACCAATTACTTTACCGCGGCGATTACGGATTGGAAAAATAATGCGATTACGAAAACGATCATAAAATTTATTCCCCTCGCGGTTCACAAACAAACCTGCTTTTACCCCAAGTTCTTTTTGTTTAGGATCTTTTGCAATGCTAGTTAACAAATTATCCCAACCAGGTGGCGCAAAACCTAACCTAAAGGCTTTTGCTGTAATGCCGGTAAGTCCGCGATCTTTAAGGTACTGAACTGCTTGCTTTGCCAATGTTTGCTGCCGTAACTGTTGTTCAAAAAATGCTGTAGCCTCTGCCAAAATATTATAGATCAAATTATGATCCGCAGATGGCTCACTTTGACCAGATTGTGGCATTTGCATTCCAAGTTGTCCCGCTAATAGTTCTACTGCTTCTACAAAAGAAAGCGAGTTATGTTCAATAAGAAATTGAATCGCGTCACCACTCACCCCGCATCCGAAGCAATGGTAAAATTGTTTATTTTTATTTACTGAAAATGATGGGGTCTTTTCATTATGGAATGGGCAACATGCAACGTAGTTAGTTCCTGCTTTGCGTAAAGGCACAGCAGCATTTATCACTTCGACTATATCTACTCGAGATAGTAGTGACTGTATAAAGTCTTCTGGAATGCGTCCTGGTGTATCAACCACATGCTAAACCGGCACTAACTAGCCAACACCGATTTTATCACTTTGCTAACTTCGCTCATATCTGCTCTCCCCTGCAATTGTGGTTTCAAAATCCCCATTACTAGGCCCATATCTTTAGCAGTTTTCGCACCAGATTCTTGGATTGCAGCCACAATTAACTGTTGCACTTCATCCGCACTTAGAGCTGCGGGCATAAATTCTTGCAACACTGTTAATTCAAACTCTTCAATTGCAACTAGATCGTCTCGCTTTGCAGCTTCAAACTGCTTGATTGATTCACGCCGTTGTTTGACCATTTTATCTAAAATTTGCAAGGCGATGTCGTCGGCGATGACAATACGTTCGTCTACTTCTTTTTGTTTAAATGCAGCTTGAATAAGACGAATAGCCCCCAAGCGCTGCTTTTCTTTAGAACGCATGGCGGCCTTCATGGCTTCATCTAATTTTAACTTGATACTGTTAATGGCGTCGGTCTTTTGAACTGTCATCAAAGATTTGCCTTTCGCGTGATAACTTCTTCAGTAATCTCTTTTTTGCAGCAGCGATTCTTCTTTGCTTTTGCACAGAGCCCTTTTGATGGAACGCACGGCTACGCAACTCTTTTGGTATACCAGCCTTTTCCACAGCACGTTTAAAACGACGCATTGCTGCTTCAAATGGCTCACCAGCTCTTACTTGAACACTTGGCATGTGACACTTCACCCCTATTAAACCAATACTACAACTAACTAAGATGGGCCTATTAGACCCAGGTTGTTTATTGTAAGACAATTTACCAATTTTGCAAGCGTTTTATGGTAAAATAGCCAGCACAATAAGTAAGCGGAGCTATGATTGCGAATATTAGGCATAGAAACCTCGTGTGACGAGACCGGAGTGGCTATTTATGATAGCGAACGCGGACTTTTAGCGCACACTTTACATAGCCAGGTAAAGCTACATGCTGAATATGGCGGCGTTGTGCCGGAGCTAGCCTCGCGCGATCACGTCCGTAATATTACTCCTTTAGTTGCCCAAACACTCACCACAGCCAATGTCCCAACAGACTCAATAACGGCTATAGCTTATACGCAAGGGCCAGGTCTAGTAGGAGCACTGTTAGTCGGCGCTGGATTCGCCAAGGCCTTAGCCCATGCTTGGCAGATACCAGCAATTGGAGTGCATCACATGGAAGGGCATTTGTTAGCACCCTTTTTAGATCAGACGCACCCCAAATTCCCATTCTTAGCTTTATTAGTATCAGGGGGGCATACCCAGATCATCGAAGTTACTGATATTGGTGAATATACTATATTAGGCGAGTCCTTAGACGATGCTGCTGGTGAAGCATTCGACAAAACCGCAAAATTATTAGGATTAGATTATCCTGGCGGGCCGTTGCTGGCAGCACTAGCTACGCAGGGCACCCCCAATAAATTTACATTTCCACGTCCAATGCTCGATCGCCCGGGTTTAGACTTTAGTTTTAGCGGTTTGAAGACCCATGCGTTAAATGCCATAAATAAAACTGAACTCACCGATCAAAATAAAGCTGATCTAGCTTGGGCCTTTGAAGACGCTATCGTCGACACGTTAATAAAAAAATGTGCACGTGCCCTAGAGCAGACTGCTATCACTGACTTAGTAATTGCCGGCGGTGTTGGTGCAAACAAAACTTTGCGCGCACGTTTAAATGTATTTGCAGCTACTAATAACATTAAAGTATTTTATCCGCGTATTGAGTTTTGCACTGATAACGGCGCTATGATTGCATATGCTGGTTATGAACGCTTTAAACGTGGTTGTTTAGATGATAGTTTGGAAATTAATGTTAAAGCACGCTGGCCATTAAGCGCTCACTAAACTTTGCTCTCCTTTCCGACACAAAGTCGCAGAATATTATCTTTATGGCGCCACAATAATATTATACTCATAGTGCTTACGATCGCAGTAAGCACAATATCATTCCCTAATAAAAACCACGCTAAGGCTGGCGCCAACAGCGTCGCAACAATAGCACCGAACGATGAAATTCGCGTGACTTTAATCACTAAAGCCCACACCGCAATCAATATTGCACCAAATAACCAATTCAACCCCAAAAAAGCGCCCATTGCAGTAGCTACGCCCTTACCACCTTTAAAACCAAAAAAAATTGGAAAAATGTGTCCCACCAAAGCAGCAAGCATCACACCACCAATAACCCAACTTGGAAAACCCCAGCGCATAACTAGCAACGTCGGCAAAAATCCTTTGCAGCCATCTCCCAGCAGGGTTATGATAGCTGGGACTTTGCCGCCGATCCGCATCACATTGGTAGCGCCAGGATTATTAGAACCCTGGCTGCGAGGATCGGGTAAACCCCACACCCTGCAAACAATTATGGCGCTTGATAATGATCCAATTAAGTAGGCAGTTGCAATTAATAATAGATTTATGAGCATATTTTTAAATTAACCAGTTAGATGATCAAATGAACATGTTAGACAGAGTTGCACAGCAACACAGCCAAAAGCTTATCGCGCACATTATACAACAAATTAATTCACATGGGGGGCAAATTAGTTTTACCGATTTTATGCATGCTGCATTATATGCCCCAGGTCTTGGCTATTATAGTGCGGGAACCACTAAGTTTGGTGCAGCGGGTGATTTTGTTACAGCACCAGAATTAGGTAAGTTATTTGCCCAATGTTTAGCTGTACAATGCACACAAATTTTAAATTCATTACATTACAAAAATATCTTTGAATTGGGAGCTGGCAGTGGTCAATTAGCCTGCGATTTACTACGAGCTTTAGCGCAACAAGAGATACAACTTGAAAATTATTTTATTTTAGAATTAAGCGCTGATCTAAGGCAACGCCAGCAAGAAAAAATTTTTAAACAATGCCCAGAATTTTGCAACATCGTACACTGGTTAGAGCAATTACCTAGCACCCCCATAGAAGCCATAATAGTCGCAAATGAAGTAGTCGATGCAATGCCAGTGGCACGTTTTCATTTTGAAAATAATATCTTACAAGAATATTACATTAAGCTTGATGAGCATGGATTTACTGAGGTACTAGCGCCAGCTAGCGAAAATTTACAAACAGCATTTACCGCAGCAAATATTGCTGAATACGTGAGTCAGCCATATATTTCAGAAATAAACCTTTGGTTAAGTAATTGGCTACAGAGCTTAAACAACGTCTTATCTAACGGCGCAATTTTGATAGCCGACTACGGCTTTCCGCGTGCAGAATATTATCATCCACAACGCAATCAGGGAACCTTGATGTGCCATTACCGCCATCGTAGCCATACAAACCCTTTAGTGAATATCGGATTACAAGATATAACCGCTCATGTGGATTTTACCGCTATTGCTGAAGCTGCGGATGCTTACGGCTTAGAAATAGCCGGATACACAAATCAAGCCAGCTTTTTATTAAATTGCGGCATCATCAAATTTTTAGAATTTGGTAATATCAAACAACATCAAGAGTTGCAAACCTTGACATCACCATCCGAAATGGGGGAGTTATTTAAAATCATCGCATTAACGAAGAATATTGATACGCAGCCATTGGGGTTCGAGCATTTTGACAAACAACATCGTCTTTGAGTTATTAACCGCACACCATCGCATGCTCTTCATGCATCGTGCTGACGGTAGCAATCAAGCTAAGTTGATCTAACAAATGTTGAAAATCTACTTCTAAATTTGCTTTTTCTTGTTTCTCTTTTTGGAGACGCACTTCCAACTCCCTGAGTCTACGCCCTTGGGTCACTAACATTTGCGCCATTGCTTCCATTTGTAAATGCGGTACTATTTTCAACCGATTTGCTACCTTATTTGTCACTTTTAATCCTAAAAAATTACTGACCACTTATGGTTCTTATGATGACCAAATAGGAGATCTCTTTCAAGCCACTTATGATCGAGTTGATGACAGTGAAATGCCATTCTTAGGATAGACAATATCTTACAAATTTCAACTAAATTAAGAAGATAGTAAAATAGCTATTTTAAAGATTGTTGCACTGCTTTAGCCCTAGCTCTAACAATAGCGGCACCTAGTGTTGCACCATCTAGGCCTTGTTGGATTAGTGGCTGCACATCAATACTGGTGGCTGCTGCAAAAGCACTCTGAATTAATGCGGCGTTAGGATACGCGCTATCTTGCTTGCCACCGCGACCAGTTGCATCAGATTGGCATGCCAGTAAATAATTTTCTAGGTTAACAGGGCTTCGAAATGCATCTAACCCTTGGAATAATTTAATAATGGTTTCTGGGCGTAATTCTGCAACTCGATGCGCATGTAAATGCCAACGCGACACCTTTACCGCTAAATCCCTAAAATTATTGGGCACTCTGTATTTATTACACCACGCATTAATCAACGCCACACCACGCTCTTCATGTCCGTTATGGCTAGGTAACTGATCTTTAGGTGTTGCGCCTTTACCTAAATCATGACATAACACTGCAAAACGCACCTCTGGTTTAGCCGTTAATTTTACAGCTTGTTGCAGCGCCATCATAACATGTATCCCGGTGTCTATTTCTGGATGATACTGGGGTTTTTGTGGTACACCCCATAAACAATCTAATTGTGGAAAAATTCTGACTAAAGCACCGCATTTACGCAATATTGCAAAAAATACTTCTGGGGCAGATTCTTGCAAAGCGCGTACCATTTCTTGCCAAACACGCTCTGGAACTAACGAGTCTACTTCACCATTTGCTACCATCTGTTGCATAAATTGCATAGTTTCTGGAGCTATAGTAAACCCTAATGGTGCAAAACGTGCTGCAAATCTTGCCACTCTTAAAATACGCACGGGATCTTCCGTAAAGGCTACAGATACATGTCGTAAAATTTTATTTTCTAGATCTTGTTGTCCATTAAATGGATCTGTAATCTTGCCATCCAAAGTCTGAGCTATTGCATTGATCGTCAAATCACGGCGCAGCAAATCTTGTTCTAAAGTAACCGTGGGATCAAAATTACACTCAAAGCCATAATAGCCTGCATCGGTTTTACGTTCGGTGCGAGCTAACGCGTATTCTTCTTTAGTCTCTGGGTGCAAAAAAACTGGAAAATCTTTACCGACCTGTTGAAAACCTTGTTGCAACATTTGCGCTGGGGTAGCACCAACCACAACCCAATCACGATCTTTAATCGGCAAGCCTAATAATTGATCACGAACACAGCCACCAACTAGATAGATTTCCATTTAATACTCTTTTATAGCTAAGTAATAGTACACATTTCCAGCCTTGCTGTTACGCCATAATAACCACGACTCTGGCAACGTGCTAGGATCTATAGGGTAGTCCTGTTCAAAATAAATTAAACTGCCAGCTTGCAGCCAATGGTAACGTTCCAATAATTCAAACGTCGGTAATAATAAGTTTAGCTTATATGGCGGATCTACAAATATTATATTTGCAACAAACGCATCTTTTGTGAGCCAATCTGCGACACTCTGTTGCAATACAGACATGCCATCTGCCTGTAAAATTTTTTTATTTTGTTCAATGCGTAAACAATTTTGACGATCTTGCTCAATCGTAAATACAGCCCGCGCGCCACGCGACAATGCCTCAAATCCCAACGCACCGCTACCAGCGTATAAGTCTAGGCAAGTTGCTGCCACTATATGCGGGGCGAGCCAATTAAATACAGTTTCGCGTACTCGGTCTGGGGTCGGGCGTAAAGTTTCTTTAGTTTCAAAGATTACTTTTCGGCTGCGCCATTTACCACCGATAATTCTAATGTTAGACTGTGTGCTCATATTAAGGTTTAAAAATGTTTAAATTTATATCAGGATTATTACGTACTAAGCAGCAATTTACCAGCCGACTTGCAAATTTGTTTCGCGGTAAAAAAACTATCGACCCAGAATTAATGAAAGAACTGGAAAGTATATTATTGGCTGCGGATTTAGGCTTAGAAACCACCCAGCAAATAATGACACACTTAACTAACCAAGTAGCTCGTAAACACTTAGCGGATCCGCGAGTATTAGAGGCAACATTAAAAGAATATCTAACCTCGCTGCTACTACCTTGTGCTAAGCCTTTGGAATTTACTGATAGTAAGCCAAACGTGATTTTAATGGTCGGGATCAACGGCGCTGGTAAAACTACCACTATAGGTAAACTAGCCAAGCAATTACAAAATTCCGGCAAAAAAGTTATGTTAGCTGCGGGTGATACATTTAGAGCCGCGGCCATTCAGCAACTAAGCGCATGGGGTGAAAAAAATACCATCCCAGTGATCAGCCAACATGAAGGTGCAGATAGTGCCTCAGTAATCTTTGATGCTATGCAAGCAGCACAGGCACGCGGCTTTGATGTATTAATAGCCGATACTGCCGGTCGTTTACATACTCAAGCACATTTAATGGAAGAATTAAAAAAAGTTAAGCGCGTAATGCAAAAACTAGATCCACAGGCGCCACAAGAGGTTTTGTTAGTTCTGGATGCATCGATTGGTCAAAATGCGTTACAACAAGCGTTAAAATTTCATGAAGCGATGCAGGTTACTGGTTTAGTTATAACCAAACTGGATGGAACAGCTAAAGGTGGGATTGTATTTGCAATAGCTAATCGTTTAAATCTGCCGATCCGGTATATTGGTGTCGGCGAAAAAATTGATGATCTCATGCCATTTAACCCTGAAAATTTTGTAGAAACTTTATTTGCTGCTGAAGCAGATGTCTAAACCAGAGTTATATATAGATTTTGCTTCCGCTGCCAATGCACACCGCCGCTTATATGGCGGAGGCAGAGGACAAGCAATTGCTAAAGCGATGGGTCTTAAAACTTACGGCTTACCGCTTACTATTATCGATGCCACTGCAGGTCTAGGCCAAGATGCATTTGTGCTCGCATGTTTAGGCTGCAATATTACGTTGATTGAACGATCAGCGGTAATAGCCAGTTTACTCCAAGATGCCATGCTACGCGCTGCTGCAGTTGCAGAGCTTAAGCCAATTATAGATCTAATGCACCTAATTAACGCCGATGCCAAACGAATATTAACAAGTTTGCCACCAGCAGCATTTCCAGATGTAGTATATTTAGATCCAATGTTTCCGTTACGTAATAAAAGTGCACTAGTAAAACAAGAAATACGTTTGTTAAAAGAGATCGTCGGGGATGATCCTGATGCAGATGAATTATTAATGGCAGCGCGGCAAGTAGCATTACGTCGTGTCGTAGTAAAGCGCCCACGTATTGCACCATATTTGAATAATATTCTCCCTCATTCGAGTCAAATAGGCAAAGCTAATCGCTTTGACATTTATATGCCGCTTTAAGCTCTACAAACACACCAGACATCTATTATTTCAACTCCAGCCAGCCGCAAAGCTATGCTTAGCTCTCTAACGGTACTAGCGGTTGTGACAACATCATCCACAATGGCTATATGTTTATAGCTTACTGACGAATTTACTAAAAATGCTTTATCAAGGTTATGAATACGTTGTGTTTTGTTTAGTCTAGTTTGCTGCCCTGTGTACTTAATGCGCTTGCAAAGTTGCGTATCTATAGGAATTTGTAAAGCTTTTGATACTGGAGCACAAATTTCTAATGCTTGGTTGTAACCACGTTGCCTTAATCGTTTTGCGTGCAGTGGTACGGGAATGATTACCTCCGGCAAAGATTTTTGCCGATACCAATGTTGTACTATTACTTCGGACAACAAAAAACCTAATAGGGATCCAATATTTAATTTCTTGCTAAATTTTAATTGATTAATTAACTTAGTAAGCGGTGGCGCATATCCAAACATTGCATACAAACAATTAAATTCTGGAGGTTGATCGCGGCATTTTACACAAATAATCGCCTCATGTTGCAGATCTAAACTCAGGCCACAGCGATAACAACGTTCTTTAAGCCACGGTAAATTTTTTTTACAATGCAGACATAAATCCATATGTAAACAATAGCTATTAAAGCCACAACATACGCAAATTCGTGGCAAGACCCAAGCACTGAGTTGCTCTAAAATATCTAGCATAATGATGATTAATCGCTTATATTGTGTAAATGAATAAATTAAATATAGCCGCAGCATTCTCTGCTGCAGCAAACACTTATGATCAAGCTGCTTTTATAGAGCAGGAAATCGGGCAGAGACTAATGCAGCGTCTTGAGTATATAAAACTTAACCCTAAATATATTTTAGATTTAGGTTGCGGGACCGGTTATTTTACTCGCCAGCTGCAAAGTCGCTACCCCAGTGCAACCATTATAGGTTTAGATATAGCTTTTGGAATGGTTAAATTCGCTAGCAATAGCACGCAGTTACAATATTGTTGTGCCGATGCCGAACAACTACCATTTTTTGACCTGCAATTTGATTTGATTTTTAGCAATTGTTGCTTGCCATCTATAGATAATTTTGAGCTTTTGTTTAGCGAATTAAATCGCGTTTTAAATATTGATGGTTTATTATTAGCTACAACATTTGGTCCAGATACTTTGCAAGAGTTGGGAATAGAAAGCAACTGGCAAGACATGCATAAAATCGGTGATATTTTATTGCGACTGCAATATAAAGATCCGGTAGTAGATACAGAATTTTTGACATTTACATATAAACAACTAAAAACTTTATTAAATGATTTAAACAATACGGGTGGCTTTGATATAGATACTAGTTATGAGATAAACCTGAAACTTCCATGCAATGTTACATTTGAAGTAATTTATGGACAAGCAATAAAACAAGTAGCCATTAACAAGCAATACAAAGATGCCCTAGGCAACGTATACATACCACTAAGTAATATACAAAATATGACATGACACCACCCGGGATGCACGCGCGGTGCTCCCGGGCTTTTAAACAGCACTGCCCCTTCATGTTGGCAGTGGTTGTGTCAAACGTCCTCTAGATCCAGATAGCCAGATCTAAAGCCATTTTTAGCGTCACGCCACCCCCCCATCCAGGAGCCCCGCGTTTCTGCTACAGAATAAGGACATAAACCCGCTGATTTCCCCCTAACACCTGCCCTGTACCCAAGATGATAGGCCCTCTCGATCTTATCCCGCTTCTGTGATTTCATAGAAATAAAACCTCATGAATAAACACCACATAATGAATTATAAGCTATTTTTAGCTGATTTTTGTACAGTAATTGCTTGTAGCTGCGTTTTTGTACAGAAAGACAGTTATAAATTGATTCTAATTGCTCTTGCATATTTATTCTTTTTGAGTTCAGTAGATGCAGAGAAAGATTTGGTACTTATATACTTAACGTTTTAATATCATTAATTTTACCTAAAAAATATTTACATCTATTTATCACTAAATTTTGATATTTATCTAAGTACTCCTGTTCTTCTACATCAGCATTTAATTTATTTGAACTAATTATAAAATCTATATTTTCAAGAATTTTATTTGACATTATTCGTAAGCGGTCGCCAATAAAGGATCGTGGGGTATTACATGTTTCCGCAAACTCAATTATTTGATATGCATTAATATTATCAGCATCAAATTCATTACCGATAGCCATGGCCATTTCTTGGTTGAAATTATCGTACATTTTTATATTAACCAAATCATAAAATGGCGATAGCGAAATACCATTCTTATTTATAAAGAAGCTTATATTTTTACCATGAGCATCACAATTAAAGATTAAAAGATTAAAAAAAGCCCAATCAATTATTTTCATTTTGACTAGCGCTGGATTATTACATTGCTCTGCAAATTTAAAAAGTTTTGCAAAACTGGCGCCATCTTTTATATGTGCAACATCTCGGCCACTACCTAAGTTTCTTTCATATTTATATTCAGGCGGTAAATTAAGTGCTTGACAACCATCAATTACTTGCCGACGGATGACATTGTCGCTTGATTTAAATTCTCGATCAAATCGTTTTACTAATAGCGCAGGATTTTTTCCAAAACGCCACATTTCTACTTTGGCAACATCTATATCACATGATTGAGCCAATAACATTGTTACGAATTCATTTAAAACTAAATGTGCCAGTTTATGAGTTTCGAATTTTAATATATGAGTTGAGCATAATTTACCTTCTCCAAAACCTAGATTATGATATTTATCTAAAATTACATTTAGTTTATCCTGTACTCCTGCTAATGATAGTCTTGGCTTGCCATCCCAAATTTGCAGATTAAAATGCTCTCTTTTATTCAGTCTGTCTTCTAATTCTTCTGGTGTAATCATCCTAAAACAACTGCTTTCAGGTAAAGAGGATCCTGCGGGAAGCAAAATTAAAGCTCCTGCAGTATCTGCTCCTAAAATACGTATTAATGCAAAGGTATTACCTCTACTTACATTAAAATACGTAATTAAATCATCAAAAGCACGACCTTCTGGCAACATATTACGCAAAAATATTTGCACGTTTGTTGGGTCTATATTTTGTAAAAATGGTAAATGAGGTGATATGGGATATCCATGATCTTGCCAAGTACTGGTATAATTCCAAGTTAATTGAAAATTAGATGTTATTAATTCCGCAATTTTTTCTTGACCAATAAAGACATCTAAGCAATTTTCATTATTATTCATTTTCGTTATCTTCATGCCATGGTTTTATGTATAACCCAACTCCTAAATTTGCACAGACTTGTAAAATTGTATTGATTTGAGTAGTGCTATGTCCGGATTCTATATTAGCAAGTGTTTGTTTTGCTACGCCACATAACGCAGCTGCATCTGATAATTTTAAATTACTTTGGCTGCGTCTAGCTCTAATAGATTCGCCTAATAACTCTGGCGTTATCCTTTGTGAAAGATCGGGGGTCTTGTGATATTTTACTTTTTTTGCCATATAAAATCCTATTGCTCTAGGTTTAATCATTGTTTTAAAGATTTTTGATTAATAATCCTATTATAGCAGGATTTAAATAGATATTCACCAAATCAACGTATAAAATCCTACCATGATAGGATTTAAAACAGGCTAATTTTGAACTTTCTACCGGGTGGGTCCATATACGACAAAAAATTAGCGGCGTAAAACTTATTGGATTGCGCGATTAGGTAATATTTATGGCCCCAAAGTAGTCGCCAAAAATACCGCTTAACTGAAAAAGGTTTATTATTACAAGCGCAGTTAAAGTCAAATCAAACTTAAACGACTCTGGTCATATGAAGATCTAAGAAAAAATTATATAGATAATTGCAGTTATTTGTTACAAAAAGCTTAAGGTATGTCAATATTAATTTGCTTTGGCAGATTTATTAAGTTATGCATTGTTTTTTATATCCCCATCTATGCTCGACTAGCGTCGAGCCGCAAGATAGGATTGCCTTAAGTTTGCACTTATATGGCACTATTTGGTGTGTGAGTAAGTGTTGAAATTCAATAAATCCACGATTAATATAGCCTGCTTAAAGTTAAGGTAAAGGTTTGTCTAAAACAAACCACCGTACACGACAAAAAATGACTCCCCTCCTCCCTAGCCCTCCTCCCAAACAGAGCTTTGGGAGGAGGGAATATGAGTCGCAAATACAATGTCATTATAAAATAATAAATTATTTACAGGTAGTTTCTGGAAGTAAGGCCGATATATCATTTAAGGTTTTTTGAATGAAATTTAGTAAGTCATAATTTGTGAATCTAAGCACGCGATAACCAAGCGATGCTAAAAATTCAGTTCTTATTGCATCATACTCAATTTTATATTGAAAACATTAATTTGCCTTGGCAGATTTATTAAGTTATGCATTGTTTCTTATATCCCCATCTCTGCCCGACTAGCGTCGAGCCGCTGCCCCAATAGGATTTGAAGCAGCTATTGATTCACTGGCGCAGGGCGCCAGTTCATCGTCGCAAGATAGGATTGCCTTAAGTTTGCTCTTATATGGCACTATTTGTTGTGTGAGTAAGTGTTGACATTCAGCAAATCCGCGATTAATATAGCCTGCTTAAAGTTAAGGTAATGTTTTGTCTAAAACAAACAGGGATTGTAGTTGTGGCTAGTAAAGTTTGCAATTTTTTGCACCCAAATCAAACTAACAGACATTTTGAACGCGCTGCAGAGGCACAAATCTCATGCTTACAAAATCTAGCATCTACGCAATTGCAAGAAACTGCACAACAAAAAAATATCTTGTTTTCACAAATAGAAGAGTTACGTGTAACAAGCCAGCAAGAAATAGAGAGCGAATATCAAGCTTCATATAATGAGCTTATAGAAGAATTTGCAAAATCTAAAAAAATACATGAAGAATCATTAACAGCGTTAAGTCTTTTTTGGCTTTTTGATACATTGGAAAAATGATATAAGACGTACACACAAGTTAAAGGCAATTGACGAGCCTATACATACATATGTTAAACCAAAGCTTGAAAATTCTAAATTTATTATTGAAATACATAAAGGTAAAGGTGGCTTAGATTATGATCATATGCATATAACTGATGCCTATGGTAATGTTTATGATAAGTATTTAAATAATTTGACTGCGCAGTTTAAAACCGATAATCCTGGCTTAACAGATAAAATGATTGAAAAAAGAGTGGAAAGACTGCCAGAAGCACATATAAAAATTCAAGAGTTTGTAGAACTGCATATGAGACCTGAAAATGTTTAAAGAATTTAAATTAGATGATATTAAATCAGATGGATTTATTCATAGTCGAGTTTATGAATTTATTTGTGAACCTGAAAAAAAATTGTTTAAAATTAATCTTGGTTTTGCAGATCTTATACAAGGAGGCGCCATTGTTGACTGCACAGTAACCATAACGGACTGGTGGCATATGGAAGTGTTTGAATATAATAAACAACAAAAAGTAAAGCAATTCGATTTAGATGAAATACCTGAGATTGATCGCATTATTAAGCTTTCTTTTAATAACGATGAGCTTATTTTAACTGATTTCGGGATGCATAATAATACAGCTATTGATTATAAATTCACCAAACCAAAAATCCATATAACAGGCGAATATGATCCAAATTGAAATATTTAACGCGCTAATTTTTACTGCCAACTATATCCGTAACACTTGCTGCTTTAACATTTGTCGCGCTCGTTGCGTATTTGGGCATAACTTATGCCATAGAGTAAACGCAATAGCAGCCTGTTCAACAAGCATTCCAAGACCATTATACGCACCTAAAGCACCGTTAATTAACGCGGTTTTCATAAATTGAGTAGTTTCTGGCGTGTAATTTAAATCGTAGCATAATGTATTCGCAAAGCTCAATTTATCTAAATAATCTGGAATACTACTAGTTGCATTTATAATAATGTCAGCATTTACATAGTGTAAATCTTGCGATTCAATAACCTGTATATTACCTAATCCCTTAAATTCAGATACTATTTGCTTAGCTTTAAAAATATCACGATTGGTTATAACAATATTATTTGGCTTTTGTTCTAAAAGAGATCCTAAAATACCACGCGCTGCGCCACCGGCCCCTAATATTAGGGTATTCTTACCTGTAATAATAATGTTACGGCGTTTAAGATCACGCATCAAACCCATACCATCAGTATTATACCCAACCAAGTTATTATCACTAATTATTAAAGTATTAACTGCTTTCGCAAGCTGCGCGTTTGCGTCTATATGTTTTAAATACTGAAATACAGGCATTTTTAAGGGTGCTGTTATATTAATACCTGAACCACCCAAACTAATAAATTTTTCTATAACAGCACGATAATTATTAACAGTAGCTTCTTGCAGTTTATAGGTTATTTCGATCCCGAATTGGGCCGCAAATATATTATGTAAAATAGGCGACAAACTATGCGTCACTGGTGATCCTATTAACATAAAATGCTTTGTTAAATCTGATGTTTTCATGATTTATAAAGATACAAAAGAAAAACCCCTAAAGATATAAAATCGCTAGGGGTTTTGAGAATAAGGTGCCTGGCAGTGTCCTACTTTCACATGAGGAACCTCACACTATCATCGGCGCAGTATGGTTTCACGGCCGAGTTCGAGAAGGGATCGGGTGGTTCACATACGCTAATGCCGCCAGGCAAAAACTGTTTAGATGGTACAAGCTAGAAAGGTGATGTTCAAAAAACTATTTAAGGTTATATAGTCAAGCCACACGAGCAATTAGTATACGTTAGCTCAATGCCTCGCAGCACTTACACACCGTACCTATCAACGTCGTAGTCTTCGACGGCTCTTAAGGGGAGGTAAACTCCCGGGAAAATTAATCTTGGAGGGGGCTTCCCGCTTAGATGCTTTCAGCGGTTATCCTGTCCGAATATAGCTACCCGGCAATGCAATTGGCATCACAACCGGAACACCAGAGATTCGTCCACTCCGGTCCTCTCGTACTAGGAGCAGCTCTCCTCAATTTTCCAACGCCTGCGGCAGATAGGGACCGAACTGTCTCACGACGTTCTAAACCCAGCTCGCGTACCACTTTAAATGGCGAACAGCCATACCCTTGGGACCTGCTACAGCCCCAGGATGTGATGAGCCGACATCGAGGTGCCAAACACTTCCGTCGATGTGAACTCTTGGGAAGTATCAGCCTGTTATCCCCAGAGTACCTTTTATCCGTTGAGCGATGGCCCTTCCATACAGAACCACCGGATCACTAAAACCAACTTTCGTTCCTGCTCGACCCGTCGGTCTCGCAGTCAAGCACCCTTATGCTTTTGCACTCATAGCATGATTTCCGACCATGCCGAGGGTACCATCGCGCTCCTCCGTTACTCTTTAGGAGGAGACCGCCCCAGTCAAACTACCCACCATACATTGTCTGCGACCCGGATCACGGGTCCACGTTAGAACTCCGATTAAACCAGGGTGGTATTTCAAGGATGACTCCATGCGGGCTAGCGCCCACACTTCAAAGTCTCCCACCTATCCTACACAGATTCAATCAAAGTCCAATGCAAAGCTATAGTAAAGGTTCATGGGGTCTTTCCGTCTAGCCGCAGGTACACGGCATCTTCACCGCAATTTCAACTTCACTGAGTCTCGGGTGGAGACAGCGTGGCTATCGTTATGCCATTCGTGCAGGTCGGAACTTACCCGACAAGGAATTTCGCTACCTTAGGACCGTTATAGTTACGGCCGCCGTTTACCGGGGCTTCGATCCAGAGCTTCGCTTGCGCTAACCCCTTCAATTAACCTTCCGGCACCGGGCAGGCATCACACCCTATACATCCTCTTTCGAGTTAGCAGAGTGCTGTGTTTTTAATAAACAGTCGCAGCCACCTGGTATCTTCGACCGCCAACAGCTTCGAGGGTAAACCCCTACACCGTCAGCGGCGCACCTTCTCCCGAAGTTACGGTGCTATTTTGCCTAGTTCCTTCACCCGAGTTCTCTCAACGCCTTAGTATTCTCTACCTGTCCACCTGTGTCGGTTTGGGGTACGGTTAATTTACAACGAACCTTAGAGACTTTTCCTGGAAGCATGGCATCAACTACTTCATCGTCCCGAAGGACAAATCGTCATCATACCTTGGGATTGTGATTCCGGATTTGCCTAAAATCACTCCCTACATACTTAAACTACCAAAACCAACTGGTAGCTAGCCTAGCCTTCTCCGTCATCCCATCGAATTGTAAATCAGTACAGGAATATTAACCTGTCTTCCATCGACTACGCTTTTCAGCCTCACCTTAGG